>Ga0307514_10001023_pt1 | contig 40514 bp, 21 predicted proteins | sample 16_EM_MG_FD_203088 | JGI IMG/M metagenome (GOLD analysis project Ga0307514, IMG submission 203088) | Populus trichocarpa ectomycorrhiza microbial communities from riparian zone in the Pacific Northwest, United States - 16_EM | ecosystem: Host-associated > Plants > Roots > Unclassified | place...
TAGCTGGGATGGTGGCTTTGCCAGCAGGAAAGCCCAGCCAGAAATACCAAATCTCCACCCAAACTTTGCTAAGCATGATCAAAATGCAAGTAACTGTGGTGTCTCAATAATGAAAGGCATCGTTTTGCGGAATTCAATCACCTGTAAAGGAGAAAGATGGGTGATGGTACATAGACATGGGGTGGGTTGCCAGTTCAGAGAGCGAATTTTGGTGGGGTAGTAAGACTTACAAAGTCACATCACATATAATTTACAATTCACTTTCACAGAAAGTTTTATTTGCTACTAAAGAAGACTTGATAAAAAGGACGGCCTCTGATGACCATTTTTGGACATGTGGTGAGGTGGTTGCATGGGCGGCCCGTATGGGCCGGGAACTGTTACGATCCAGGGGATACTCATGTATGGCTTTATTTCTGTTCCAAAAATTTGTCACAGTGTGGCTATCTGCTATCGGCGACCCCGTGTGTGACGTTGGGCTGTCAGCTACGCAGAGTTTCAAGTAAGTAATGTGTGTGCATGTGGACTGGGGGGGGGGTCCCAGGTTAAGTACTATCAATTATCATTGGCCGTGCATGATGAATTTAGGAGAAGACATAGTTAGAAACGTCCGATATTTTACTGCCTGAACCCCGTAGATATGTTACGATATGAAGGGGAGGATTATATGCTTTAGACTAAGAGTGTATTCGGTTGTCCAATTTTTAAAATTGTATAGATTGTAATCAGTAGCAACCAACATTCAAAAGTGATTGTGGGTTGAACTTTTGGTGGGTTTGTTTGTTTGTAATCATATTGCATTCGGCCGCTTGCAGCCATGGCATATACCTAACACATTTCCTCCTCACTTCTTTCATAACACAAGGAAATAAAAGCAAAGTCATGAGTCCTCTTCTCCCAAAAACATATGAAATCGCCAAAAAGTAACATCAACTTTTACACCCCCCATCACTCTACTCCTTGTGATCTGAGTTCTCCACCTCCTCCACCACTCCGCTAACACTTCCAACATCTGTATAGAAAATAAAATCCAACAGTGCCTTTATACACTTTTCTTCTGCGAAAATGAGAGACATTGGTACCTGAATCTTTGGCTTTTTCACAACTTTTTCGATACCCTAATACCCATCTTCCCCTCTTGCGAACTTTTGGTGGGTTTCAACCCCACCACAGGTTATTTATTGCTTCTACTCACCCACCAATTTCTCAATACAAAAATTATATCAAATGATAGAGAAAAAAAAGCCCTTTCACTTTATTGCAAACAATTAACAAATATGTTATTGTGTTGGGAGAAGGGTGTTTGCTGTTACAGTGAGTTCTAGCAATAACACCTCCAGAGGTAAAAGTTGAAAACCAAGTTTTGAAGCTTAAGGTCACAATCAGCTGTTGGTTTTTTTCATCTGAGTTCATGAGGCTCAAATTTTGTGTGGTAAATTCGACTTTCGAGGTGCAACCGAACGCGCTCTAAGGTACGTACTTAAGTACCGAATGCCCTCAGGACTACAAATGCAACATATAGGAAGCAAGGTTTGAGTGACTGCTGATGATCTAGGGGCTGAACCTAATGGCTAGTGCCTTTTCTCATCTTTACCGTCTAACTATTATCGTCCTTTCCGCAGATCGAGCACAGCGTGCGTCAAATCTAGCACGAGATAAAGCAGCTTTTTTCGGCTGGGATAGTCCATTGTTGTGCGCTAGAAATGGTCTAGCGTCCTACAGCTACCCTTTGCCATTCATCACCATGTGCACCATATAATACACAGCTTTCCTACATTTACGTCACCTCGAAAATTTAGTCTTCATTGTATTGCTTACCCCAAGACTAACTTATAACCTGTCATTGTTGGATCTGGATTTAGCGGTCTCAGCCGCTATTGAATCCCACGTCAAGGGTCATAATACCGTTGCCTTTTAGAAACTACCCAAATGGGGACAGCTCAGTGATGGATTCTCTCGCAGTAAGTCACAAATAATATTAACCTGCGTATAAGCAAGAAATTTATTTCAACGGAGGAGAAGTTAGCTTTATTTATCTAGGTGGATATAAAAATTATTTAACCCGTTTCACCCTGTCACTCATCTACGTGTTATACCACCAATTTTAACCTCTTCGTTCAGACCAAGGCTTCGGAAATCGTCTCTATCAGGCAAGATATACCGAATTCACCTACCATACGTAACCACACAATTGGGGCAGTGTAACTGTAATTAACTAAAATGCCCGCTAGGCAGATACGGTTACAGTTAGAACTGCTAGATTCAGCCTTACTATCGAGAATCCGGCCGCGGTATCATTGATAGCTCCGGTAACTGCGGCACTGCCATTGAAGCTTGGTTGGCGCAAGCGGTGGATGATGAAGCGGTTGTTTATGCCCGTTTATCAAGTGTCTCGGGGTGGCTGGGACCTACTAGTATGCCGTTTGCGGTGATAGTATGTTTCTTTAGTACAGCAGAACGAATAGCTATATATGTTGCGTTGTCCCTTAGTTAGTAATAGACTAACCGTAGCCTTGAAATATGGTTTTTGAAAGCCTTTTCAGCTCTCAACAAACCCCTTTAGCCCACCGAGCAGAGAAAGGAATAGTTCATAACATTGATAGCATTCTAACTGATGTTACAATTAATTCTCTCTGGTCGGATTTTATTAATTTGGTGTGAATCTTTTGGGTCTCGAAGTTTATACGAACGAAGGGGTAGTAAATATGTTTGAGAATTGACCTGTGTGCAAATTCTCTGGGCATACTTTTAGAGTTAACTATATACAAATATTATCTGGTGGCTGGGTAACCACATACGGATCCAAATCATATCCGCTAAGAATTCGGAGAGAACAGGAGGAAGATGGTAGTAATGGAGGATGGGGTCACGGTGTGGTTAGCTCGAGGCCCAGTCTCGTGAGACCGGGATCAACTGGAATAGTCCGTATATAGCCCTTCTGCAGAGGAATAGTTGTAACAATGAGATGGCCCTGTACAAATACCGTCTGAACAACGAGAGTGCTACAGCTTCCTCGAAGTGTGGTACACCTGGTCGGTTGGTCTCGGATTTTCCGTGTCCAAATATGGCTAGCCGATCAGCCGCTACTGGATTTTTATTCATCACCGCTGGGCACGAGAGATAACCTGTGGTTCACAACATGGTACTCTATTTTCTGCTTGGAGTATTGGTTCACCCGCATACTAGTACGCAGGCATATTTTGAGTTATCCGATAGGGGTCTTGGTAGTGTAGCGGTCCAAACAGCGCCACAGTGCAACAAAACGACTAGAACAAAGATGAACGTGCATTCGTTTCTGCATCGAGGCCACGTGTTTTGGGGGTTATCAGTGATCAATAGCCAATGACGACATGTTTCAAGTCGGTGCGGTGGCGACGCCTGAATGCCTGCCCTTTGGCAGGCTGTGTTCTGAGAGCGCGTGGTACATGAATGAGTAAGTGCATGCCTACAGGTAACCTCGAATAGCGATTTGCCATGGTTAGGTCAAATAATAAGTACTACTTGCATTGGCCTATATATTTCATTGGGGACACCCAACGTCCTTACGTTCCCCCCACGCGAAAGATTGAAGATCTTCCATCGTAACAGCCAATATCAGCCAATCGTTCCATGTTTATCGCGATCAGCCATAACCCTAATAAAGGCATATCAGGCAGTCATTGGAGAACACTTGTCTTTCTTCGGCAATCAACATTATAGTCGTTCTAGCCTTGCAGCACGGGCCGCATTGCAAGAAAGGAAGGTGCACAAGTAATGGAGCCAATAGAAACCTGAGTTACAGAAGTTTAACGCGCACAAACCTGAAACGTTGCCCGGTCGGGTGGGGGAAACAGATCTCTATATAATCTAGCTAACCTTATCTCTTTTGCATAGTGTCCCTGATTCGTTGCACTTCCTACTCAGGGAATACGGTCAATCGGCTATATTGTTTATATATCTGCGGTCGACGAGACCCGACACAAGTATACCGTAGCTGGGTGCCGCCGAACTGTTGCGGCACCAGAGCTGAATCGTGATTGGGTAGCTGGACGTCAGATAGACCTGTGAATAGCTTTTAATTTGCCAAGTGTAAAACATTTATTGCATCCCAGACTCAAGATCCCACAACTCCAAGGGTCACCCCTTCACCCTAAGGAACTGACTAAAAACTTCAAGGTAAGCTGCAGAAGCGCTTTTCTGTCCACTCCCTGATACATGCACTGCAGTCGCAGCTACATCATCGTTGTTTATACATTATACGGCCAATTATGCATGTGGGAGTAAAGACATGGGGTAATGGTGGATGAAAACCTGGGGAAATGACACCATGATGCATGCCGTGGCGCTAGCCCCAGATGCATGCATGCCGCATCCCATCGATCGCGAACCACAACACTCGGCACTCACATACTACATACTTACGTTCGTACCACTGGTTTCTAGCTGGAGCCCCCCAGCCCGCAGACAGGTATATGCGGAAGCACGATGCGATGCTTGTGGTGGGGGACACTTACAGTTCTGACACAGAATTTCCAGCGCGTTCTTTTCGCGTAAACGTGTGTTTTGCAGATCTAGACAGGTGGCTCGATTTAATCCGACGTGAGGGAGCTACCCTTAGACCGTCTGTAATGCATTGTAACGGTATTGTAATACCACAAGTTTTCTGTTCTTTCAGCAATCCTTGGTTACCTATTAGGTTGCTCTGGTAATGTTTATCCCGACATTGCTGGTTGTTCCAAACTTTACAATATGCCATTGTATTAGACTCTATATTTCGAAATCTCGATCTGACATGGACAGATGTTTCAGATCTTGATAGAGGGAACATTAAGCATTTGTCCGTTATAGCGGCTTAGGTTTGTTTTAATCATATTGCATTCGGCCGCTTGCTGCCATGGCATATATCTTCCTAAATAACCCCGCCACTCCAATGAAATCGCAAAAGCAAAAACAAGGTAAAGTCGTAACTTCCCCCCTTCTCATCCATATGGCGGCTTGGGTTTTGGGACTAGGGTTTTGACGACATCGACAAGCACCCCCATCACTGTATACCCACTGGCCCGATAAATCTCATAAAAAGGTGATGTGGGGGGCATCACAATAATCCGTGCAGAGAAACAATATCCTAGATTTGCTCCAGGCTGGGCGCTCGGTCGCTTTTGTTGCACAAAAAGCAAGCCGCCGGCCAGACTGCTGATGCACCTCCTTATGTGTCCGTGCTGGTTAGCAAACGCATACTTAGGGTGTTTTATTCGCTGGCAATGGTTCGCCAGGGATAGTTTTGGATAAGGCACCAAAAAACGAAGCAAGCGTCTAGGCAGATCTGCTTCTGTCCCGTGCCGACGACTTCATTGCTCGCATCTACCCCACTCCCCCCCACGGGCAAAAGTATACGCTAGAGCCATCCCCCCATCAATTTCCCCCCACATAGTTGCAGCCTTGTCTTTGGACGGATAGTAACTTGGAACAATTATATTACCCCAAATGGCAACAATGAATAAAATTGGGACGGCAGCATTTTGAGGCTTCAAACGCCTGTTTGGGTAATATTTAGCTCTAATTGGCACAATTTTTTAAGGATATTTTGTCTTGTAAAAATTTCTAATTGTAGGCATCTACTTTCTTCTTTGTAGGAGCTTGTACCTATATGTCCAACTTTTTAAAATAGATGGGGGCAGAATGACCTAGAAGAAAGAGAATTGACTAAAATTTAAAGGCCTTCGACATTGTTGGTTATGAGCCCAATAAACGATATTTGGTTATTTACCCGTTACATATCTTTGGCTTAGTTTGTGATGTCTAAACGGTGTATTGGTCTGTCATTGAGATAGAGACTACCTAGTTGAACCTCTGTCTTGATAGTCTGTAGCCTGAGACTATTAATCAGGGGGGCACCTCACGATCAGAGAGATTTGGAATGGCGCGTACCAGCGAGCAATAGAGATAATAAAGCAAATACGGAAGATTTTAGTCCTCTGTAAACTTCAAATATTTATATTATCCGCGAACAGTTCTCGAGTGTGACCCCCACAAAATTTTTCTTATATCGAGTTCGGGCTGCTCAATTTCCACAAATTCTTATGTTTTCGCACTGTTTGTGAGGCGGATCACCTCGCATTTCCCTTATTTCTTTTTCTTCGGTGAATCAAATACATGACAAAATTGCTTTTTCCGAAGCTCGTCGTTCGCTGATGTGGGGCATATTTGTCGTGACCACAGTGGATGTTCTAATCAGCACCCACGGAGAAGCAGCGGGAATATAAGGTACAATTGAACTTATAGCCAACTATCTTCAAAGCCTTTAAATGATGGCCAGTTCCCACTTGCCCCGGATTCCTCACCGACAATACCCTTCCTGACCTACCTTTAGACTAAAAAGACGTTAGAACACTCTTTTATTCAACGTCCGCGACATCTTTCAATCTCTCATAAACTCCTTCGCTGCAGCCCTAGCGTGGTATATACCTATTCAGCCTTGTGGCTCTCGTCCTCCCGAGTCTTTCCGTTGGCATGTCAACCTCTCAGAAACCCCATGAAGCTACCAACACTGCCGTTGAGATCACGATTTCGGCTCCAGAAAGTATTTGCACCCGGTATCCAGATGACCGATACTGACCATGGCGATTTCCTATAGCTACAGCCACCACCACTACACTCACATTCGAGAGCCTGCGGAAACTCGGCATCGATAATTACGCCATGAACACCTGGTTGTCACAGACTGGGAAAGAAGAAGGAGTGGTTGTGTACCCTAGGTGTAGTTTCGCTGAGCCACGGGGTGGCAAGTGTTGATGTTGGATTGGCGGGTGTGGGGGGTTGTGGCTTGTGAAGTCGTTGCGTGGTTTTGAAAGGCCCTTCAGCCGATAGGATAGCATACGAATGCACAAGCTACTATGATGTTATGTATTCGAGTACTTATGTGCAACCCAAGCAGGCGGATGCGAACCATACATCACCCTCTCAGCCGGCTTGCCCTGTCCGGCTAGGCCTAATCAGGGAACCCGATACCCTTCGCCTGTTGCGCATTCCTGGTGCCCTCCTTCGTACCCCCCCACGCTCTGGCACTTCCGCAGGCAGCATGTGCAAGTATCCCGCAACATGTGCGCGCGTTACATGCAGGACAAAAATTCTAGATTGTGGTTCTGACGTGTAACATTCGCACGCGCCTGCTTGAAATACGGAGAACCTTGGACGTACGTGTTCCCGCATACCTTAACCATGGGGCTGGAACACAGATCAATTCAACCTTCCTCATAGGCACAGCAGATCAACTGGTCGCGCGAGACCAGTCCAAGCCTCACAAGGCCCATGTCCAGAAGACTTGCCGTACCAGCAATTGTGTGCGTCAGCGCCTGGGTGGCTCGCAGTTACCTGTTCATTCGATTCAAATTGTCTGGATATTACAGTTAACCGTTGCTATTTCACTCATTAACACTTATCTGATTATTAAACATTCGTTTCATGCCACAGAAAAGCCGCAGTTCTCTAGTTATCTATACCTATTCGCAGGCTTGGAAAGCATATTGAGCACACGATCTGAACATACCTCGGCTCGTCCCACAGACTAGGTCCATGTAGAAGTTTGGGAACATTGGGGTGGTTGCCTATAACTACATCGCCATGTAGGTTGATATGGATTGAAAACCCGGTGAGAAAAAGCACAGTGCTCAACCGCTCGAATCACTATCACACCCTAATCCGTGTTCAGCCAGCGGAGTTAACTAAGCATGAATCCAAGGTTCCGTTGCGCACTGACCCCCACACCCTATTCCATACGCGCTCGGCTAACTCCGGTTTTATCAGGGTTAAGTTTTGGCTGGTGATTGGCCACTTTGGGGTTAATTTTCACTGGTTGAATTGACTGATAAAGGGAAGTACAGTGATCAGCCTCCCGATTGCGAAAGCCCCCCAGTAGCGAATCTGATATTTTTGCTTGGTTAAATCACGACGAGGGTTCACCTAACCATACCGCAACCATTAGTTTGTATGCCGATCTGCTCGGATTTGCAACTGGGAGGCTTTTGCAGCTGAGAGCTTGTTACTATATGTTCTAGTCCATTCACGGAGGCGGTTCCTCCGCGGAGTACCTAGTCAGTCCACGGAGGCCCACCTTCCGTGAACGAACCGCCCATTCACGGAGTCCTTACCCCACCTCCGTGAAATGACTAGTTCGTTCATGGAGTCAATGAAAATTTATAAATAATCTATACATCATCATGATTCCTACATTGGGATGCCTACTGGACGTCCTGATGCAACTACAATTACGCTGTACTCTATGTCATGGTTGAAACCGGCTCATCTTCCTCATTTTCCTCCTCATTGCCCGCGTCCTCATTGCCCTCCTCCTCAGTGACCCCTTCCTCCTCAAGAACCTCCTCATCCTCAGTATCCCGGTCTGTCAAATCACTGCTCTCATTGGCAGTATCCTCCACAGATGTGGGATCTGTTGAGAGTAAAAGAGAATGAACGACGAAGCTCAATTGTCTGTCGATCCAAAGACAGGGAAAACTACGGACTTATATACGAAAGAGAGAGAAGGAAAAGCTCCATGCCGACCGCCAGAGCCAGAGCCCGAAGCCGAACATCAGTGCTGAGGCTACTGTAGGCCTCCTGCTCAGCATGGGGGCAGGCAAGGCCGATGGGGGGCAGACGAGACTGGTGGGGGTAGGCGAGGACAATGGGTGCGGCAAGCCACCAGCCTCATGCCCGAGTCCACCAGCGTCGACGACTAAGGAAGCCACCGGCCCAAACTCCTTGTCAACGGATCAGTATCCACGAAAGCATCTCCTGGTGTATTGGCTCGACGGCATTTTAGATTGTGACTTGGCTCCGGTGGAGCTGATCTTGTGTTTCGTTCGAGATTGAAATACCTGATGGCACAGCAGAAGGTCCAGTATTTATGCACTGCGCACCACCATCTCAGCCATGGCAATGAAGTGTGCACTGAGCTTTTGCTTTTAAACACTTGCAACGAACAGTCGTGCAGTTGCCTTTACACCTACAACTTACTTGGTTGAGCTCAGCAGGGGACTGAAGGCGAGCAGCTTCCCGAAGAGTAAGTTCTCGATGGCTACCCTTTCTGAATGGCGGAATTTGATGTGGGATGGTAGATGTAAGGCTGTCCATATTTTTAGTACAATAGAATCTGTGGAATGAACTCAGTTGCGCTGGGAAGAATGTACTCAATTGCGCTGCTGCTGAACGTACACGATTGATGAATGTACCCACTTGCGCTGCATTGAACGTATGCGGTTGATGAATGTACTCAATTGCGCTACGCTGAACGTACGCGGTTGCGCTGATTGAATTCAGCTAGATTAGTAGAGCCAGCTGAGTGTACGAACATGCCAGTGCATGCACATACATGCGTGCAGAGCAGAGTATTTGCAATTTTGACTGACTCCGCGAACGAAGTAGTCAGTTTACGGAGGTGGAGTACGGACTCCGTGAATGGACGGTTCGTTCACGGAAGGTGGGCCTCCGTGAACCGACTAGGTACTCCGCGGAGGAGCCGCCTCCGTGAATGGACTAGAACACTATATATTACAAACGGCGTCAGGTGGCGTAGTTCGATTTAGTCATCATTAATAATGATAGGTTGTTGTTGTTGTTTATTCATACTGTATTCACTCTTACTAGAGTATGACAGGACCTAATACCCCCTCCGCCTCCGGGCGAGCCGGCTAGATGGCGGAGCTCCCCCCCCGCTACCCTTCATCCCCGAATAATGATTGGTTTACCCTCGATACTGTAGCGGGCGGTGAGGATGATACAGTCCATGTACGTGACATATTTCTTTGCAGATACACCACAAGAGTGACATCTTTTTGGGGCGATACATACAAGCTGTGGCAGATGTAGATATAGACACACCGGGGGCACTGGGAGAAATGCTGTAATGGGGTAGGATTCGTGCAAGATAGATACATAAGTAGTACTTAGTTAACGAATTAAGGTGTGTGAAAACTCTACTGCGAGATTTCCTTGTAGGCGCTGAGATCTTTTGTTAACTTAGTACTAAGCTTGCAAATTGAAGCAGAGATGACATTTTTTACTTGATACATATCTCTAGTGACACCTATCTTTGAAGATACGTTTTCATTGTGACGGTGACTAACGTATCTTATTATGTGATACAAATACTCTCGTGACAGGTGACGTTGTATCCTCACTGCTTGCTACAGTACTCTTGATCTCATCATTGAGGGAGAATCTATTCGTATCTAGTACAATTGGTAGCTCCTCTCGGGGAAAAATGTACGGGTTATTTACAATATACATGAGAATGTCACTTACCATATTGCCCTCCCGGTCAGAGCCGCCCATAATGGTTTATTTGCATGATGTGCAGAGCTATTACCTGGTGGAGTTCTTGAAATATGTACCTTATGGAAATATTATTTTAGTGGTGGTATAGAGTAGTGAAGAGCTCCTGGTTGCGAAAGCTTTCCAATTGCGAATTCGAGTAGATCAACATACAGACCAACGGTTACAGCATGGTTAGATAAACCCTTATCAACATTTAACCCAGCAAACATATTAGATTCTCAAGGAGACAGCTTTCGCAATCGGGAGACTAGTCACTGTATGTTGTGAAGCTGCACATCTCGATGTGTGGCGTGCAAGGATCTGCCATTCTGCACTCCTCTAGGGTCAAACGTCTTCTGTTGCAGAAGGTAGACCGCCGTTCATGCCGGCATGGGCCGTACTCAGTTGGCAACAACTTTGTCCTGGCTCCCGAAATTACGCTGTTGATAACGGATCTTAAGCAAAATAGTAATGCTGATTCATTTTGATGGATGATTCCTAGTCTGAAGGAGGTCTTCTAAGGAACTGATTACGCGTCATCTGTTCGCCATGCCCTCAAAGCTTAGTCCAGCCCGAAGTGACTAGTCCATAGGTTGGGTCGAAAATTTTCCAGTCTGGGTGACCGCAGAAAGCTAGAAAACGTAGTCAACTGGTTATCTGTTTGAAATCATAATCAGGAACCAAATTTCGCAGTGCATCGACTAATTTGCAACAAAAACCATCGCAGCGACAACTTAGCCCCATTTCTATACGATGAACGTGCCAGAGATTTCTTATACCTATACTGCTTGTTCTAGCAGGGTTTTGTCTAGTTTAGAGTTAGCACGTCAGTTTATGACATAATTGCGCAAAGCTGATAGCTTCAGTCCGGACAGCAGCGGGAATGATTACAGAGATACTATTTGTATTTGGTTTACAGGTACTGAATGAAATGTCCTCAGGATGCCGGGTAATTCGCCGGGTTTCACCAGTGACTAGACGCTCATTAGATTTCGCCAATACGTATATATCCATAGTTTGCCACCTGATTTCCGACTGATCTATTCGAGTATGTACAAGAATATCCATTGCCAAACCGTCCAAACCTGTGTGGAGATATACTTCATATGTATACGCCCAATGTATAGTGGCGGCAAACAATTATTTAATCTTGACATGTGCTAAATATACGTTTGAAATATGTATCAGATTTGCGCGAAGTTATTACTTTATCCCATGAATTAATCAACAGGTTTGCATTTGATCTCCGAATGCTCCCGTTTTCAGGCTCTATAGTCTCGGATTAATATTCATCGGACTACAGGATATATCAAGGCTGCTTTCCCGTATGTCTTCGACTAGACGGCTGCACACGCAATCCCTCTATCTGTTAATATCCACTGGTCGGCGTATCATCTACAAAGACCTGCTCCAATACTTCTAACAGTTCCTCTCAACACACTGCACCATTAAACTCTTGATTTCCTCTATATTTCAACCCGGAGCAGCAGCAGAGTTTCTTCAGCCGATATCCATTTCCATTTCCCACCACCACGCCCACTACTGCTCCTAACGTACATCCTGTGTCTGGCAATGGTATAAACATATTTTGCTTACTTTGGGTAGAGGAATGTGCTGACAGCAATTTCTCATACTATGTAGTTGCAAACGCTGCTACCACTATGGCCATCACCGCCACACTCATAGCTGAAACTCTCTAACACCTCGGTAATTGCAATAACTACGTATTGGAACGATGGCGTACACAAACGGGTGGAGATGAAGGAGTGGTTGTCTATAGTCGCGGCTCGAATCCCGCGAATGAAGATAATAAGACTTGATTTGTATCTGTGGCGCTACAGCTGGATCGGGCTTTATGAAGAGATTTTACAACGAGCACTTGCAGCAGCAAAGATCATTATGTACCTATATCAGCTCTAGAGTAGAAAGGTGTAAAGGTGTAATCATTGCCAACAGGGTAATTGTGCATTTAACCGGAGACGCACAGCCTCGCCATCGGGCTAGGGGTATTGTTGCAAAGTAATGAAACGCCAGTTGGACCGTAGCTGGTCCCGAGCTGGCCCCCCAGACAATGCTATTTCTCATTGGAATTCAGCTACATCTGGATCTCCCAACATATCATATCACCCCTCTATTTCCTCTATATGGTAACAGAAGTACTATATTATGTTGCCTAGTAATAGCATAAAGTGTGCGATCAAGTCTCATTCTGTTGTTCAGTAGAGTAGAATAGTAATAGAACATAACAAGGCCGGTAGTTTAGTTTGGGATACCCAGCCGCTCTCGGGCGAGATATCACCTACGCATGCCACCCGCCGAGCCCCAGGACTTCCGAGGCCTACGTATTGCAGATACGGAGGAAATATCTAGCTGCGTAGGGCCTCGCGTCTCTCCAGCCTTGGGCTTTAATTTCGAGACGACGTGTGCAACAATAACGGCTTTATAGAAGTGCACTCGGTTCAAGTAAATGTAAGGTGTGTGCATATCCTGTGGTGGCAAAAGGTGGCAAAAGGCCGCGCAACAGTCGCCATTCTCTTATATTATATATCTCGAGTCTTTTTCCTTCTCCCTTCTCTCTTACCATATTCTATACACGCATGCGATTCTCCCCTTCATATTGTAACATAAGCATTGCACCGAGAAAATAACAACGAAGGGCTGTCAGAAAAATGTTCAATAACATACAATTGAGATACAATTGAGAGGACAGGTTGATAGTAGGTTCGGGTGGCGAACGTGGGTAAAAGTTATTTGTCACTGTATATGATCCCTTTGTTTTTCAAGATTCGCAATAAGTGTCTAGTTTAACTTGAAAAGGTGTATAACAAGGGGAGAGCACTGACATTTTAGATTACTTGGATTAAGTGTTGGATTCTTAATTAAGTCCCAATTCCCACGTCGTTTTTGGTTAGCTATGCCTCCTTCAAATCATTCCCCCCCTGGTATACCAACAGCTTTAAAGTAGCTTAAATTTTTCACAGGAAAAGGGATAAGATGGCTGACTCATTGCAATTACTAGCGAACTAATCGTAAATGACAAACCCCAAACTGCGTACCAGAGAAGTCGACGGCCAGAAACGTGCTTAGTTCATCCCTCAGCACTATGTTTGAATAGATACATCAAATCATCAGGTGAAGCCCTGTTATGGATACTTATATCTTAGTACAAGCGATCTTGCGGGTTGATAGAAATGGGAAGTCATGACGTCATGGCAACCCAAATGCTTGAACGCTATTGAAAGCCCTTGAATGTTACGGGCTTGCTTAACACGAGTATGAATGTAAGAGTGATCGCCATCACTGACACCTGTGGTTTGTTATTTTCTTATTACTTTAAGCAATAGTATTTGGCACTAAGGCTGTATATCACGGGGATCGGACCTCGATAAGGCATCTAGACCCTTTCTTTCTCACATACCAATAGTTCTAGCTCTGCTCGTAAGCTTGCGCTTGACTTTGGGTTAAACCCCCTTTGATACGAGCATGGGAAAAACAAACTTTCTGAGAAAAAAATAAGCTTTCCGAGCCGGGTACCCTGTTCAACCGGCCCCAAAAGAATGCAGCGAGATCTCTCCGTCTATGACTTTCGGGAGCATACCTAGCTTTAGGTTTAGACGTTACAATTTCAGGGCTACGGGACAGTTTTGGGGTCGTGGGATTGGCGTTCGGACTCGAGCACTTCCAGATTGCGGTCTTCGAGAAACCGCCTTGTGGCCAATCGGGTAGATCCTTGTTCCCCAAGGCGTACTCTGTAGCCAATAGGGTGAGGTCTGGCCTCTGTCCAGAACTCGGGGTTTGGCTTTTACAAGGATTTATTATCCTAGCTAGACGTCGGCCAAAATTTATCCCGCAGTCAGGAAGCGAGACTTGTCCTTCCTCATAGACGAAAAAGCACATCGCAATTCAATGTATCATCGAAAGGATCCGTTAAATTTTATTACCATGACTCTGATTTAGTTTGCTCTTTGGAGGGTTTGGCATTGTGCTCGCTATGGAACAGATACCAGACGGACTTTTTTAGCCTCCTATTGTATCCCAGTGTATCCCAGTATACCTCAGTGTACCCCAATGTATCCCAACTGTTTGTTAGATCCACGTGGAGTGCGGCTGCACGCCATTAGTGTAGTTTGATGGTGGGTGGCGGCCAATCCGTGCTGCATGGAGTGCAGATAAGGTGTGGCCCATGCGTCCAGGCTAAGGGTTGAGCCCTGTATATCTAACCATCATAATCGAAGTGAACATATATAATCCGTCGCTTGGTTATTACAGGAAACCTATCTCGCTCTCCGATTTCGCTCGGTCGCAAGCTCGCTGGGCATGTGGAGTGATAGCCATTGAGGAAAATAGGGACAGGAGCAAACTACTTCATACCAACCCTCAAATACCACATCGATATTCCATTTGCAAAGGAACATTGCAAGATGGCTAAGTTTATTAAGATCTACTAGACGAGAGAGTTTAGAAAGACTCTGAATCGGATGGAATCGATGCAGGCAAACGCTTAAAGCTAGTCAAATCCTGTGATACTCGGTGCCGTCGTTTTTGTGTAGCTCGATTAATACAGGATACATTAGAGCCTGTGGCGGCGGTCGTAAAGTAGTTATCTAACAGCTTCATGTGCCCATTAGGATAACATGCATGCACTCGTGCCAAGCCTCAACCCCAGTAATGTCTGTTTTCTACGTACTTGAGTAAATCCCCGATTGAGTATTAATATGTATATCTGAAGCCCATTACACGTCAAATCAATTTACGGCCATTCACTAAACACAGCGAAGTCTTAGGCGTTCCCTGAGAAAAGAAAAACAGCTTTTTTGTGGAGGTTGGAAAAGAAGTGCTTGGTATAGACCTTCGGGCTTACATCAGCATGTGCACTTTTTGCGATACTTTTTGCAGTAATAACCACCAAAAGATACGTTATCTGTGACACCCTGAGTAAGCTTCTCCAAATTGCTGTAACATCAAATAGATACTAACCAACACATTTGACATTCGAGACATCCGTTTGCTCTATTAACCGATCTAGGGTCTACAGTGGGGAAAAGTATGCATTATGTAGGACGAACTGCGTCATGATGGGCTGCAAGCTAAGCCGTTGTAGTAATCTTCAGCCTTGCAGTTGAACTCCCGCATGAAATTTTCATGCACTCCAGCACCAAGAGCCAAAATTTATTTTGGATGGGTTGCGTTCGGTTAAGCGAGTGACAAATACTTGATTCAAGTTTGTGGATGGTATCAGTATGCACGTTCCTGTCTGTATATTTCCTAGAAAGCTGTGCTTGCTCGGTACGTGCTTGCCACTGAGGTTTGGAGTGAGACTAGCACTACACACCTGCACTTTTAAAGTACGACTGATCAATAGCTTGGATCGTCGACTAAACACTAACTCACGAATAGAGATGTGGCTTTCTTTTGGTTTACCACCGACCACCACCATGAGTGCCGTAGTCGGAAAATATCGCCCTCAAGCCTTGATACGGAAGTTGAACCAAGAGTCACCACGGGACTCCTATCTCAAGTAATCTAACACTCTACATACTCTAGCTGAGCTTTACTTTGGAATGCGGGCACGCTTCCCACTTGGAACCCCCACATGTATAGCCGATGCAATGTACGAAAGTGGCAGGTCCATAAAATGAGGTGTGGGTTGGTTTCACACAAAATGATCCCGCGGGACCGCCAAACAGACAAACTTACCGTATACCGAACCGAACTCATTGCATCGAGCACCAGCACACTGACGAGCGAATCTCTATGATGCTGAGTGTGGGGGGGTTGCTGGCGGTGGCCATTGGTGGGTTTTTTTGTCGTAAGATAATGTTGAAATCAGGCGGTAGAGTGAAACTACTGTAGGAATGGTAGAAGAAAGGCACAAATGATATCAATAAGTAACGGACAGGAGGTCTCCAGTCATGAGGTAATGTCTGTTCTTAAATGCTCAGTATAGAATCCCGCAGGATCACAATTCTTCTAAACTAAAATTGCTCCTCTAGGATTATATCAAAGAGTATATATAACGCCCATAATCCCCAATCGTCAACATGAATACCCCATGGAAAGTTTAGCTAAAAAGAACTCCGAGAGTAGGCCGTTACTGCATCCTCCCCAGCAGTCTGTGCCAACCATGCCTGCATCGCGTAGTTTTCAGTGCTCTTGAGGCGGTGGTTATTCTCCTCGACGATGACGGTAGTGTTAACTGTTTATTTAAGGTTGGCTTAGTAACATTGCTTAGTGTTTGGGGGTTGTGAATGCACCCGATGGGGTAGGGTGGACATACCTGAGGTTGCTTGGGCGTCTGAGGAGGCGGCGGGAGCGGGAGTAGTAGAGGTGGGTCTAGTAGAGGTGATATTAGGAGAGGTGAGATTGGCAGAGGTGGCCATTATGACGTGGTAGCGTTGTGGTTTTTCGATAAATAAGAGTTAAAATTGCGCAGAGACGATTAATCGCAGCAGAATTCGAAGCTGATGAAGAATAAGAACCTGTACCAGATTCGGGGGCAATCCCACTATATTTATACTGTACCAGTCTCTGCATCTGTAGTCGCGGGTATTGTGAGTCGTCGTGCTTTCCTAACATCCAACACTTGCGGGGTAGTTTTCGGAATGAAAGTTATATCCTCGTGGTTCGATTCATGACGAAATTCGCCATTGTACAAATGAGTTGGAATACTTAACTAAAAGCGGAATAGTGGAAGCCTTTCTCATTGCCAAGTGTTTATTAAGGCTGAAAATGATCGAGTACTGAGTACAACAAGTGTAGTACAAGCAATGACACTTGATACGATCTTTCACCGAAGGTACATAAGTACATTCTCCCCAACTGCATTGAAACAGAAAGGTGTGCATGGTTGGGCCTTTGTCAACCCATTGATTGGTGTGCTCAGTGCTGGGTGCTCAATCGCATATTGCGCACAAAAGTTGATGTGTGGTTCGCCAGAGCCTCGTTGCGCGCTTTTTCAATGCCCCCCGTTTTTTGGAAAACATTGCCCAAACATCGCCATCGGTTCTCGGCTCCAGTCGTACAAAATTCATCTGTTCAGTGTGGGCTTACGCCAGAATTTACCTGTCACCGGCTTAACCCTAAGCCCTAGTACTGCAGTCCGAGCAACTTTGACTCTTTGGATTCCAAGAAACAATCAGACATGTTAACATTATGTGAGAGCACGAAGTAAGCTCAAGTAAAAAAGACGTTCTAGATCTATGATAAACTGTAACCTAATAGCAATTGCGAACCGCTCAGCAAAGACCTGAGCTATGAACAGCAAGCTTAAGCCACGTGGTATCTACGAGAACTGGGGACAGAAGACTGGCGACCGCGTAGTGAGTAGAAATGATCAAAGAATAGATAGACTTCCATCTAACCTGAAGCCGCAATACGTATCAATTTGCAGTTACAGCTTTGACGGTGACAGTTTTCGCGTAGAGGCAATACAAGGCGCATTTTGTTATGTGTGACTGCTTCTTGCGATGTACGGCCTACCTCTTGCGACATTGAACTATTTCTTAGAACCTGGTAACTATGTGGATATCAAACATAGTGCAAACGTGTTGTCGAGACATCTAGTTGTTTGCCGGGTCTACTGGGAGGCAACTATGCCACTTGTACATTGTGTGAGATGAACATGCATTATGATTAATATTTGTGAGCTCCCGAGCTTGTCTTTTGTGGAACCATCTCAGCCTTGCAGGTTCCAGTGTCTACCATGTAGTTTTCGGGTATTCGAGGCTTGTAAGCCAAATTTGATCCTTCGCACAGGCTAGAACTCCAAATCCGATGTATACTCTCTTTAGCTACTGTTGCCAGTGTTGTCACATCGGATCTTACTGCTAGTCTGCAATTTCTCGAGCTCAAACTATAAATGCATCAGATAAAAACTTTCCAGAAAGCGCTCGTCTCGCTTGGATTTTATATCACAAGTAAACTCAAGGCCCCCCGTGTTAATACTAAATACGGCTACGTACTAAGCAGTGTTGTGATTAGCTGTGCGCGACGTTCAACTGACTAATAAATCTGCACTTTAAAGTCCTTAGTACTATGTAGCCATATTCAGTACTTATTATCAGTGGAGGGGTGCACACCAAGTAGATAAGAGCTAGCGCTGTATGGTTGAAACCAAACCTGAGCAACTGGACACAGTGTCTGGGCAATTGAGATACACAGTCGCACTTGCAATGCTAGAATGAGAGGAGCGTAGAAAGAGCGCGCGCTCATGAGTCTAAAGAACCTGTATTGTGTGTAGTGAAGATATATCGATAGGGGGAAGTAGTAGTGCTCATTTACATTTGTCATTTGGGATTTGGGCCTTGGCAACTAACACCCTACTCTCTAACTCAATGTCAACGCAACACAATTATGTTGTGTTGGCCTGAATCAATATAAAGTAACAAGGGCGGAACCTGTGAATTTGGGAATTTTCCTGTCCATCTTGAGGAGGGAAGAGGATTTGGGGTTGGCGAGGGGGGAGGAGAATAAAGTTAACGAGGACAGGGGGTACTTACGATACAACGCGCCAGTGATGAGCGACAAACCAATAAAAAACTCCCGATATTTCGGTCTTTAATTGCTTCTACTAGTATTATGGAATTCCTTTAATACCACAAGCTTGGTTTTGGCTCGTTCGCCATTTTCCCACACCAGAAACGAGGGTTGTTACAGCCACGCGCGCCAGGTGCGACTATATATACTTGCGAAGTCAAAGATTTTTGGCGTCAGGATCGATAAATTTGCACAAAACAAATTTTTCTCGGTTTGTCCCAAGACTTCCTGACTGGCGGAATAGCCGGTGTAGTGTACAAATGCGGCAGGGCGATGCAGGCAAATTGTGGGGATGCATGCAGGGATTAAACATTCGCGTGAAACGGACGAGTGAGTGAGCTTTTATGGTTCGACTTGAACAAACGGCGCTGATAACTAGTGACGCTTTCGATGACGGATGGAGCTATAAGCGGCATGAAGATATGACGCCAACTCCCAACCCCACGCAGCCGGAACCAAAACTACTCTATATAGTCGGGATAATTAAAAGTGCAAAAACTCTCAACCACAGCCAATCTCTTCCTTTCTCTGCGGTCCTACTTTTGTTGGGGCCTAGGATTCTCATTATCAGGCTGCTGCACATCAGTCCTCTCCGCAGCAGCTATTTGATATTAGAGATCCTCAATAGGTGAGGGCAGGTGGGAAATACCTGCTCCGTGAACGATGGTGATGTAGAAAGAAGGCTCCGGTCGTGGGAAGAGTCATGTGTTTGGCAACCAAACTCACCCACACCACATCCTTCCTTGTACAATTGGCCGGATATTTTGTTGGATGTCCCACCAGCAAAATGGAGCGGGGTACCGTGCCGGCTATGGATGGTGTTTTCTGCTGGCGGACGGCGCTGGGTTGGGCAGTACTTTAGAGTGGAACTACTGTCGAGGGCCGAAAAAGAAATTGGCCGAAGATAAAAGCCTCAAAATGAAATTGGCATGGCGCCATTCCGTTGAATAGATCATTTAGCCAGTGCAGTTAAGTTGCGGACGAAGTTCAAATGACAAATAAAGGACACAAGTCCCCGATCACGGGCTACGCTGGTCCTTGAAGCTTAATGCTCGTACATAACCTGTAGAATCACCATTTTCTGAAGCCAAGGTCGTTCATCCAAGAATATAGTACCAATCTTCAATTATTCTAATACAGATACCCCCGTAGATATCCTAGAAAGAGCACTGAGAGTACACTGTCACTGCATCCTCCCTAACACCCTGGGCCAACCATGCCTGCATCATATAACCTCCGGTATTCCCTAGGCGGCGAAGGTTCTCGTCAGTAACTGCCGGGGCGTTACATTTACCTGGTTATCCGGGGCCGAGTTAGTATTTGGAGCTGCCACTGTATTCGACAAGACAAGATGGAGATACATGAGATTGACTTTGTGGCCAAGGGGGTATAAGAGATAGGAGAGTTAGCGACATTCGAGATAAGTTGTACAGAGGTGAGCTCGACGGAAGTGGACATGGTAATGTGGTTCTTTGGTGAATAAATGATAAGCTGAGTAGAGGTAGATATGGTAGCACGGTTCTTTGTTGGGTAAGGATCGAAACTGCGTATAAGAGGAATTTCAACGGGTGGAGTTAGCGGTAAAGCTGGTGGCGAAGGATTGAACATATAATGGGCACGATGGCAGTTGTGTATTTATACTATGCAAACACTTTCACTTTCTAGATGAACACGTTGCAAGTTGTTGTTCAGGTCCAGTAGTAGCCATTGATAGCCCAGGAAAAATATATACGGGTTGACATCCACCACGGGCCTGCCTAACTTTTGATCCACCAAATGGCCCGCTCGACCGCGTCTGTCTTAGTGGCTAAGTAGATTAGGGGTGTGGCTATTGGAGATATTAACTGAACACTTGACGTTTGGCCTAACGACAGACAATGGCGTCGCATGAAGGAACCCGTAAAGCTGCAGAAAAGCTACTGGGGAGAATGCAAAATTTTCGCTGCTGTTTGTGTGTGCGCGACAGGAATGAATTGTTCGCATGGTACTGCCATGATTATGATGGCCATAGCTAGCATGAGCCTTGATACAAGCCAAAGTTTCATGCTGGTGGGCCATTCGTGGGTCTGTAGTTGGGCAGAGCCGAAGTGATCGGTGCATTCGCGAATTGCTCAGCTGAGGCCGTTCATGAATGGCCCCGATCTTCCACTGGGCCTGTACATTGTGCCTTAAACTTGAGGGCTTTCCACTGTAACTGTTTTCTTTAAGATCGCATAGACTATTGACTAGAATGAAGGTATGCAGGAGTAGCAGTTCGAAGTTTGTGCATAGAGGACTGGTTTGGTGGTGTGGTGGACTACCAGAATCTCGCTGGAGCTCCAGCCCATGTGCCCCTGCCACGAGGTTTTCAAAATGTTAGCGAGAAAGAAATTCGCAGCCTCGCATCTAGAGTAGTCAAAGCCCAGGTATGACGTATGTGTTCCTATTTATATGTCGAGTGGGCGGCTTTGTAAATAAGTCGGCCTATTGGTCAATAAGCCAACTTTGCATTCTAGTCACTGTAGTTGTCAAGCAAGTCAACTTACCGGTAAAGAGACTTTCTTGACAAATAAGCTGGCTTCATTGACAAATCAGCCGGCGTTGCTGACAAGTCAATCGACAAGAAGACTAAGGTTCGCGCATAACCATTTGCTCGTTCATCAATCGTAAGCCTAGCTATAAGGCATTGTTATACTTGCTTGTCAACGAAGCTTCCAATTGCCAATAACTGCCTGGTGGTTCAAGAGTCTGCCAATAGCCTTAGTACTACTAGCATCATCTATATCCACTAATATTTACTGATACATACAAATTACGTGGTACAGTAGACGGCCTGTCGTCTCGTCTGAATGATGAATCTCAGATGCCATTGAGGTTGAAGCAGTTGCTTTATAAGGTGGCGATTATCGAAATTTATTGGAAGGGGAAATGTACAAACATTTAGAGGCGTATAGGTGGCAGTGCAGCTGCGCAGTTGCCGGTGGGGTAGTGACAATTTGTCGTGACAAATTTCATTTGGTGCCTGTCTAACTTCTTGTCTGTGAGTTCAACTCATATATCAAGAAAGTCGATAACCAGTGAGTTAACTTCTTGACAAACAAGCCGACTTCTTTATATATTAACTTATTTACAAAGCCACCCTCTTGATGTATAAGTCGGAATATGTCATTAACTCACAATATGCAGTTGTCTCAACTCTACAATAATTATAATGATATCTAAAAGAGACTAAAATATGAGAAAGGTGGGGGAGATCTTTAAAGGTGGTGCAACGTAAAGATGGACGAGAATCCAGAACTACAGCACCACTCCCGAGCCAATAGAGTACCTCTCATAAAAATTTAAGCCTAGCTCCAACAAAGAGTAATTTTAGAACCTGAAACTCCGGGAAGGTGATATTGGAGTATGATAAGGACCACTCTCCCAGGTTGAGATTTGAGGTTTACTCAATAATTTACGAATTTGTTAGATCTGTGATTTGAAGGGCATCCAGGCTTTACGGAAGTACTCCAATGAACTAAGATCTAATGAATGCCCGAGTACTTACTAATCTAGGTGTAAAGATGTATGTAAATTGACAGGAGGCATGCAACCAGTGTTCCGAAGCGGCCAGTCCGGCCAGATTCACCGTTGATCTGGACCGGACTATAAAATGGGCGGCCAGTAGATTACTGACCCAGGCCGGTCACAGATATGGTGGACAAAGATCTGACCGGACTGCAGATATCTGGCGGCCGATGGTCAGAAATCATGATATAAATAAACAAGGCGAAAGCCGCCAGATATCTGCCAGTTTATGCAGATTATATGCCGAGTGATGTAGGCCAGTCAAAAGTCATCAGATATCTGCAGGTATATGCAGGTATATGCAGAGAAATGTAGGCCAGTCAAAGGCCGTCAGATATCTGCAGGTGTTTTGACGGGTCTGTTGTGCTGAATCTGTCTCTATTGACCTAAACTCACTGACTGTCTCTCTTAGTCTAATTGACATGTACATAAGAACTAAAGTGCATGCGACTCCGCCGCGCTCAACCCTAAACCAACCCACGTGATGACCGCACTCAAATCCGTCCCCACACTCCTCCAGGGCGGTATCACGACCGTAAGTGCTAAACTCTAAAGAAAACGAAGATAGAGCTTTGCCTGAAGCTCTTCCCAAACGACACTAAGCCCAGAAGCAGGTATATGGAGGTATATGCAGGCATATGCGGGTCAGGTAAAAGCCGTCAGATATCTGCAGTCCGGTCAGGCTCCCTGCAGGTTGATCTTTATCTGCCCAGGCTTTGGGCGGCCTCCAGGATCAAGGACTTTATCTGGCCGGCCGGGCCGCTTCGGAACACTGCATGCAACCCAATAGCTTCATGGCCTCACCAGTCAGTGCATGCCTTTGTTCAATTTTTTTTTCTCTGTCACTTGGGCCTAGCCTACGAGACCGGATGGGAATCTTTGCTGACGCGAATTGGTGCTCTCTTGGGCCGCCATACCGTCATTCAGTGATCATGAATGTTAGCTTTTTCTGGCAAGTGATGCTGCTCAAACTCCCCATAGAATTTTGATACCTTAGCTAGTGTTCGTCGGCAAAATGCTAGAAAGCATGCTAGAGATCGAGGATGGCTGGGACCGGGAATATTGAAAGATTTGGGCCAGTTGTGGATCATCCGAACCTTTTGTGAAGTGGTGTGGATAACTCGCGACTAGCAAAAATCCAGGCAGTCTACACTATTTGACGTAACATCAAGTGTTGTTTAGAGGATATTTCTTCGCTGCCCTATTGTATCCAAGCCGTTTGTCGGAGTAGTATCTAATCAGTAAATTCGCTCGAGGTTGAGAGATCGCCTGTATAGGTCTAGGTCGACGGGCAACCGCGGTGGTGCACAACTCTGGGCGCCCTCCCCACCACACTAATGGGAGCACTTATGAGAGATTCAGGGCTCACACCTGTGCCAGTAGCCCTGGACGCCAGGCAGCAACGATTCACAGCGAGGCTCGCAAGCGCATGCGAAGGCTCAAAGCTGAAGGCGGTGCACGATCACCCTACGTCTGGCACACTGATATGCAAAGTTATCAGAAAAGAGCACGAGCGAGGCCGGGAAGCAGAGACCATGCGCTGGCCTAACCATGATGAAGAGCCCGCTGTCAAGACGGTCATACTGAGCCAAGACACCGCGGCTAAAAGAGAGGCGATACGTTGGGCCAGAGAAAGAGAGGCCAAAGTGGGCGCAGGGGTCTGGATGTGGTGGACAGACGGGTCGCGATCCGACGACGGCAGAGTAGGAGCCGCCGCAGTATGCAAGCACGGTGACCGCTGGAAAGCCTTCCGCAGCCACCTGGGCACCGGACAAATGGAGGTCTACGATGCAGAACTGTGGGCAATCGGACTCGCACTCTGGGGGTCAGTGAGAAAGAGGGACGCACTGCAGACATACGGAGTGACGAAGGTAGCCGTCTTCAGTGACTCGCAAGCGGCCATCTGACGAACGGAGCACCTGGAACCGGGGCCAGGGCAGCCTCTAGCTAGGTGGATTAACCAGAGCGCAAGGACTCTTCGCGAAGCCGGTATTGAAACAGAAATCCACTGGGTCCTGGGACATACTGGTATCCCCAGGAATGAGGAAGCAGATCGCCAAGCGAATCTAGCGCGAGAGGGCCGCAGGACAGGCACAGTGAGGGAACGAGTATACACCTCAGCGGCGAACAGGACCAGACAAATCTCAGAAGCAAAGATGGCAGCGAAGGCTGAGTGGAAGGCCAACAAATGCAGCAAACATCATGGCTACAGGCTGAAAGGCAAAGCTGGGAGTAAGAGACCCATCCTAATGGACAGTGCGAAGCCTCTGGCAGCCAGATTCTACCGACTGAAGTCCGGACACGCGCCAGTAGGCACATACCTAAAACGGTTCGGGCACCGAGACGATGACAAATGCTGGTGGTGCGGTGGCGGCGGAAGCAGGACGGCGGCCCAGACGCGGGAACATCACTTCCGCCACTGCAGCCGATGGAAAGACCAGCAGAAAACGCTCTGGAAAGAGGTGGGAAAAGCGACGGGATGGAGAGCGGGCAGATGCCGACCCATACAAGTCTCTGAGCTGCTCTCCATGGAGAAATGCGATAAAGCAGTGATGGACTTCCTGGCGGCCACTGATGTCGGGAAGTTCCCGCCCAAAACAGGCGGATGAGTACGAGCCGGCGGGCAACGGGCGGAGGAGTAAGAGCCGACGGGCTCTCCTTGATTTCATCCCTTTTCCTTTGTATTGTATCGACCGTTTTTAGATGCTTTCTTTTCTTTTGTCAGAAGGGGACGACGGGTAGCAGGAGTGGAGCTCCGCCATCTAGCCGGCCAGCCCGGAGGCGGAGGGGATTAAGGCGCTGTAATACTCTAAGTAGAGTGAATACAGTATGATTAAAACAAACAAAACCGCGGTGGTGCAAATAAAGTTTAGCCCGTGCAAGGTAGCTAATGCCACTATTAATCCTAGTAGTTCGAGCTACTACAAGAACAAGAAGACACCTATCAGTTCAAAACTTAAACATATTCCAGCACTTGTATCTGCTCTAACTGATATCTGTTATACATCAATCACGTCCACTGTGCTCTGGAAAGGAAAATGCGGCGGAGACGTTAAAAAACCACATTGTCAAATTCATGTTAAAAATAACGATAAGTTACAAATAATGGAGCTTTAAAAGTTAATGTACGTTTTTTACTTAAAAAGAGTACATTTACTGGGTTAGTGTGGCTTTTATTGCATTATTGCTATCCCGAATTACTTATAGGTACCTACTTACAAGTAGGTTCCTAGGTATTTAGTACCACCTAAATACTTATTAAGTACACAGGACAAGCAATTGAGATTTGGATACCTCCTGTTTAGACAAAGCCCGCGCTGAATTGGAAATAATTCAGGACGCTACAAAAGGTTTCGGGCGCCGTGACCTCTAGGTACTACTCTCGTGTACCTGACTTTTATTTTATTTCTCAAATTCTGAGTACCACAATTATACTATACTTACAGCCGAAGCAATAGTTTGACGTCGCACGTTACAAATATTAATGCGATTAGAAAAAAATGCCCCACGTCAATAATCGTGTCTCACGTGAACGAAGCTAAGGCTAGCATAGGCACCTTGTAACGTACGCATACCTGCCTTCAATTGGTTCTGTTCTGCGAGACCGTGGCACTCAAATTTGGCTACTAGAACTGCACTCCTGCGTAGTTAAGCGGTACCTATCGGAAGTAATTGCTCTGGAACTGCCCTCACACAGCGTCATACCCTTACTAGATCTTACTAAAGAAAAATGACTACATGTAAATTCTAGTAACAAAACCAAGCATCTTACCTTGCAAAAGATAAACCAATTACATAAGTATCTTGTCCTACCTGCGTGTCCAAGGTGATTGGGTGGAGCTGTTATTGTACCAAGTATTCGCCCAAGGAAGTCGAAATCGGGAGTCTTTTAGTACTAGATTTAAACGTAGTTAACCTCACGCGAACAGCTATTATATACCGTCCATGGGCTAGCACTCTTAATGGCTGCTTCCGTATACACACCTTCACTCCTATAAATACGGTTGGCGCTGTCTCCTCGAACGTTCAATCGGTCCCAGGTGTCCATCCTATCATCTTATCCACGACGCTAAATACTAACCTACCCTCGAGCAACAAACTGTAGTCATCGCTTCCCCTGCCTGCAACGTTTCTTTAGCCAACCTCGCCTACTCTACTCCCGTAACTACGACTGGCGTGTCTTGAACGTTCAATCGACCCTAGGTATCTATCTCATCATTGTATCCACGACGCCATTGTTGTAATTCAGCTATACCCCATTCACTCTAACTAGAATATGACAAGTGCCTGTTATCCACTCGCCCTCCGGATGGCCCGGCTAGATGGGGGAGATTCCCTTCCTCTACTTGTCTTCCCTTTTTATCTACGGTGCTAACACTAACACGACTAGCCAACGTCACGGTCACCGGCCTCACTAATAAAGCCTTCGTCGTCTTGGGAGCATTGAAAACCACGCGATGCCAGCATGGTTTAAGCAGGATTCCGAGGAGGATGCAGTTACCACGTACAATCGGGGATCTTTCTAAAGTTCCACGGAAAGCATTGGTTTTGGAGTCTGTGATTTGGTTGTGGGGAGTTCTATTTTTGGGGGAAGAGCAGTCTTGGTTTCACAGCCGGTTGCAATTTGTATGCTGGATGTCTATTGCGTAGTTAGAACACGCGTCATACTTAATGAAAATACGCATAATAAAAACATACGCTGCTGTGTTCTCCAAAATGGATATATATGTATTGTTATATACTGTACCCTTTGGGTACCTGGTATCGTATCATTCCTTTCAATTTCTAGAAGTCTAGAAGATGTAGATTCCGTGGCGAATCGAATGCCATGTTCAGAGCTCCTATATTAAGGCTCTCATATGGCTAGTTATGATCTCACAGACTGCGGTAGCATTGATACCATATGATGGTGTCGCAAAGTGGAACTGTGTTGAACCACCGGACGACGCAATTCGACAATAGACACTGTTCCCTCCTAGGAAGGTCAGTTTTAAGCAGGTTAAACTTGCTTCGGAATGTACTATCTTGACTAAGATAGTTGATTCGTTAAACTTTGTATAATATAATGGAAATTTCCAGTGTCAAAGCATGCCAACCTTGCAAACTGATGCTCATCTATTTCCTGGGTTTGCTGCGCACTGACATCTGCGTTAGCCTCCGCCCCTATGACTCGCACAGCTAGATACGTAAAAGGAGCGGAGCTTTAGCCCAGGCCGCAGGAAGGCTGTCTTGGGTGACAAAATTCGTGCATATGAGCAATCGTGCACGCAGCCAGCATCCAGACACCCGGTAGAACCAAAAGTACAAGTGAATAAACTTACCTGAAATAGGAAGGTAGATAAACGTTCTAATGCTATTGTTTCGTGTGCGCTCTTGTGTGACAAGGCTTAGCACCGATGTTTGTGTGGTCTTATTAGACACTGTCCGCCTTCGATATTATTATTTCTGTCCCGCAGCTCTAGAAGGCCCGTGCTTCCAAGCTAAGTGTTGAGCCCTCGGGGTTACGACACCTCTACATCCCCGCCTGTAATATTTCTCAGAACCTGAATAATGTGTCTAGGCTTTTGTATTCGTTCCTTGAAGGGAAAATCTTAGAATGAGCGTATATATGATGGACTTTTCCTAGACAGATTTTAAAATTCGCCTACTACCGATCCACACAGAATCTGCATAAAAAAGTAGTGGCATGGTAGCTAATATAAGAAATGAAGATACATAGTCTATGACAGTATATAAATACGGTTTTTGTACACATATTTATATCCCTACGAGGCATGACACCGACAGCATCCAACCCTCGTTGAGACTAATGTGCTATTACCTTCACTTAAAGTTAGTGCATACAGTGGAGATGGCTCGATTTGGATATCATTATTATGCATGTATCTATAACTTCTAGGGCGTTTTTTTGGTAAGTATATTGGAGGATAGGAAACGATACTGTTATTGCTGCAGTCATGGCCATTTCGCAAATGATTCCGCCGCAGACGTCAGGGACATGATGAGCAGGTGCCTGATAGATTCGCCCAGATTTTCGAGCTCTAAAGTTTGACCAAGGCTCCAGAGTGTGGGTGTTGAAATAGTGATGCTAAAGAAGCTTGATTGTATGTTATCTAAGAGAGCCACAAGGCCATATATATATGAGAGTACAAGTGTGAATGCGTGCGTACGCATCTATGTATAGACCCTTCAGGCCGACAGCAATCTCCGGTCATACGAGAGTCATCTCCGGCCATAAGATGGCAGAGACCTATCATGCAATAGTGGGCGGGGTGTTGAGATATAGTGATTTGTGATGATTTTACGATGCTGAAATTTGAGAGTGGGGCCGAATGAGTAACCCTCGTCGCTCGCGATCGGAATTGATTTGCCATAGATTGTTCTGAGATATCAGTTTATAGTACTCGCGTAGGGTGGGTAGTGAGTGTGTTTTGCCATACAGGCGCACCTTCCGTACAGACCTGTTTTGTATACGTATGAACGTAAGGTAGTGTTGATTGTCTAAGAGGGAGAGCGGATACAATTTACTCCACAGCCATAGCGCCGCCGCCACCACCCCTCCCACAGCCTACATCATGCGTGCATCCTCACATGCCTCATATATGTCATACTTGCACTTCTTGCCATACAGACACCTCCTTACAAGCAGGCTTGCCTCTTGTCGTATGGACCTGTCTTTTGCCATATAGGCGCCTCTTTCCATGGCAGGCCACCTTTTGTCATGTAGATCCACCTTTGCCATAACTACAGGTCGTTTGCCATACAAGCGCTCTTTTCAATCAGGCCTACATTTCGTCATACAGATCCATTACCTTTTTCTATACCGACCCCTCTTTCCATACAGGTTTGTCGCTTACACCATCGGTTTTTTATCTCAAAACCACAGCTATGCGGAGCGTGTGTACCAACCCGTAAATAGTTCAGAAATTTTATCTGGACATCCAGTCGCAGTACCTCATTAGCCCCCAAGCCTGTGAAGAGTAGGCATGCATGCAATCGAATTATATGGGACAGACTGTCATGATTGATATTTGTGAGCTGGAAATGTTGTGGCGTTATGTTTAGGTTGGCATGGGGTATTGATTCATACTTTACCTACTTAAGTATTCCGGAAGTATTAGACCACAGCTGTTTTGGATTCCTCGGCTGTATTTTGAATATTAATCTTCTGTGCAACATTGGAGCGCTCTCCCGGGATTTCACAGCTGGAACTCTGTTGATCGTGATTACCGCATTATATCAGCAACTAGTTATTAGGTGCTGTGCATTTGATAACGGAATAGGCTTTGTCATTGGTTCATGGTCCGCATCCATGGTAGCGGAGACTAGTCAAAAACCCTAGCTCTTATGATAACATTGCCGCCCTATAGCTGGCTAGTCCACCGCGGCTATCTGCGATTCATATTCAAACGACCAAAATTAATGTAATCTGGCAGCTGACTGGCCCCCCCGCGGCTATCTGCGAAGCATGTTTCCCACAACCAAAATAGTTCCCACCTTAAGCTAACGTATACATCGTACGACAGCTAGAGGCTTGTTAAACTCTAGACCTAGATCCAAATCACAATCGGAAGAGAGCCTCAGAAGGCGCTATTTTAGCGTGGGATTAGCATCGCATGTCAAACTAAAGACATACATGCTTGTGCTGAAATTCAGGACGCGATATCGATCCTTCACGGTCAGCGTCGTACTCGGGTACCAGGGTAAAAGATCGGACGCGCCTTTCTGGTGTTGGCTAGGGGGAAATGTTGGTTGGAAGTCAGTGCACTCCAGTCTTTTCCATCCTGAATATTATTCTGGCGATGTTATGCCCAAACTGTCTGGTACGATTGTGTTTTACCGGCTTGGTATGATTACCTGCCAGAACAGGAGCGTCCGATCTTTTACCCTGATACGCGGGTACCCCGATTGAGACATGGCACTAGTATTTCGGGCACAAGCGAAGGCTTTCGTACTACTTGGACGTTCAGGTCCATGGTTTTTCCGATCTCCGTTCCAGACCAGGATCCGGATCTCCGACACAAGCCGGGGCCGAGATATTGGACGAGAATCACAAGCCAAGCCCCGCCCAATCAGAAGCAACCGTTAGAAAGTGTGCCGCATATTCGGCGAGATGCTACTCGAGAGAGCTCATGTCTCAGCGCTGTATGTACTTTACATCTATGCATGCAGACTGGGTTTCAACATTGTACACGCATGCGATCACCAAGGCAAGGCAGAAGCCCGCGAGCGGTCGACTTGCAAATGTTTCACTTCTAATCTCCCCTTATAATTGCAACGGAACTTGTCCGTATTAGCAGTTCAATTCCCAATCTTCACTTCGGCTGCTCCGGGGCGCCTGGTTGGGCGTTTGCAACTGCAGGTATGGGATTGCCCGGTAACCAGTAGTCGGTCATTTGGCCAGATTCGGTCCACTTTCTGATGGGTATTCCCCATCAGACCCTACGGCTATCTGCTCGTGGGTAGCAAGGGGTTCCTGTCACCCTGCGTAGCGTAGCAATCACAACATCACTAATATTTCCACACCATAGACAACCACAATTTTGTCAAACAGTTACAGGACCCAGTAAGACAATCGGAGAAATACAGTGGGCTTTTTGGAAATTTCCGGTGAATTGTGGGTAAAGATATGAGCCAAGGGGTGTGAGTACGAACAGTATCAATATTTAGCTCAACACCGTATGGCGCACCTGCTAACCACGAGGGATACTTATATCGTCTTTCTCAATGCATATTGCGATAGAATCGGACTCAATAGAAAGACGAGAGGTTCTCCACTTCCATAGCGTTTTTGCTGGCAGGAGATGTAGAACAGAAAGTAGAGGTCTGCAGGTGGGAGCCGCTGAAAGGGGAAGTAGGCAGAAAATATAGCCTTGAAGTAAAAGGAATACAATCGCATGCTATATAGTTGGGGCTAAGGTCTTCAACCATAATAGCATCCGTTTCTTGGGTCTCAGTACGCAACCTCTCTGAATCGCGATGCGTTGATTTTATGAAACAAAACTGAACGTTCTAAGAATATAGAACCAACCATCCAATGATTCTCAACACAAATACCCCATAAATATTCTAAAAAGAGTTCCGAGAGTGCGCCGTCACCGCATCCTCCCCAGCAGCCTGTGCCAACCACGCCTGCATCGTGTAGTTTTCGGTACTCATGAGACGGCTGAGGTTCTTGCCGGTGACGGTGGAGGCGTTATCTTGTTATTCGAGGTTGAGTTAGTACTTGGCGTGTAGCTACGATGGTGAGATAGGATCGGATACCTAGGATTGACTGGGCAGCCGAGGTATTTTCACACATAGAGGATGGATTGTGTGAAGAGGGTATGGAGGAGAAGAGTTTTGCAGGAGGGGGACTGGCGGAGATTATGAAGCTTTCGTGAATAGACCTAGCAGTGCAGTTGCGTTGTGTTTCTTCGGTGAGAAAGGATTAAAATTCGAAGAGAGAGAATCTTAGCTGGTGAGTGTTGAGGCTTCCAGTGAATGATTGGAACCTATGTTAAGCTCGGGGACAGTTAAGACATACTTATACTCTACAGGCTCCATGTGCTCTATCAGCAACTTGTGCTGTGAACTCGGATATAAAAGCTCTACCCCCGGGTCATTGCCCGAACAGCTGGACCGATAAGTAGGTATTCATTAGTGAAGATGTAAAGAGGTTGCATGAAAGCAAGCGTTAACGTGGGTTTGTTGGGGGAAGGGTCTAGAAAGTGTATGTAGATCTGAACGTATGGGCAAACTTGCAGGGCGAATTGCAAAACGGCGTCACGAATCGAACTAAACAAATCAATGGAGGAAAAGCAAAGCCGAACGGAGCATATTCACAAATGCACGCAGGAGGAAGCGGGGGTGAACTAATAAAATATATCTCACGAATAGGGAAAAAGCAAAAATGAACGAAGGCATATGCTGGTACCGAACAGGCAGTCTCTAGATATGCTAGAAAGGGTAATATCCATAACTAATCCGTAATTTTCATACCACTTTAGGAAAATTTCAGTGCTTACAATTTTTTGGTACTAATCTGTACTCCCAGTATCTTACGAACGATGGGAAAAACGAAAGCAATACATCTCACAAATAGAGAGAAAGGCAAAATTAAACCGTGGTATATCTCGTGGGTAGGAGGAAAACAAAGGCAGTATACTCCAGAGTATCTCACTATCGAGAGAAGAAGCAAAAATGAACAAACGCACATCCTACTTATGAGAAAAAACAAAGAATTATTGTGTCATACGCGAGCGGAAGAAGATGAAGGTGCTATATTTCATGCGCATGCAGGCGGAACGACACGAAAAATCGGCCGTGAGGGGGCAGAACCGGGTTTCCAATATCAGCTAAACCTCTGGAGTGAAAACTATAGTTTTCAACTGATCAGATTTCTTTTCCATGAGTAGCCGCTGATTGTAGGATACTCTTGATAGCACCATTAATATTATCTATCCCATCTTAAGCAGTACTTATACCGTGTGATGGTAAAGATCAGTACATTTCTCGATTGATTTTCTCAGGAGCTGTACTATATCTTATGGACTGAGGAAGAAGCAGAAGTGTAAGAAGCAAACAGGGAGGAAAACTTCCCAGCTCATGTCGAGGAAGAGGTACCGTTTGCGCAGCTGCAGGTTCATATATCAGGCAAAACGGCGTATTGGTTGAACCGAAATACTAAGTACACTTGCTCCATACATTATCATTGCGTCGTTCATCTTCGTTCATCTTGCGAGACTCAAAATACAAGTTGACGTCGACTGGCCATGCACGGTTCCTTTTGACAGAATCGGAACCTCATTAATTTAGCAATTGCGCAAATGTAGGCATGGGAATGTAAAATATTCCGCCTTTGATAGATGCTGTTTAAGCAAAATGGAATGAAGAACACAACCGATTACTTAGATAAGATCCTATGCAAAACAGAAAAAAGTCGCAAGTGAAACGAAGCAACTTACAGCGTACAATGTTAACCCCATAGGGCCTATAATGGGACTATGCTATGGCTCAGAATATTTACAGATTAACATGAATACTATACCACATCATAGAATATGGACTGCCGTTTGTATATGTACTAGGGTAAATCTTGCGCAATTGCATATGCAAAGAATGAACGCCGCTAATCGTGCTGGCAAGGCCGCTAATGCCAAGACCTCGAAATATATCGGGGCGAACGGTTGATGAAACCATCGATAGCCCAGCCAGAGGCCTTACCGAATGCAAGGCAGTAGATTAGGGATTTTCAAGCAGGAGGCAGTAAATTACCTTTTCCGACGGCATCTGGCCCACGGCCGCGGTATGGATTGTGACTTGTTTCTATGGCCTTGAATACAAAACCTACACTTAGCCTACCGATTCCTTATTCGCAGATGGAAAGAACCCCTCGGGGAGATGAAAGAAGAGAGGATTATCATAATAGGTCAGTCGGGGAGCGGCTTTTCCTACTGCATCGATGATTTCTTTTGGATCTCTCCATTCTCTGCATGTATTCTTTAGAATTAATTCTTCAGGAGTTGGTGGACCAAAGCGGAGACAGTAAGAGCAAGACCGCAAGACCTCTCACACACTGCATTAGATAGGGGGAAAGGCAAATACATTAACCTATTTAGGTATAAAGTTCATAAAATCAAGCACAAAATATCTCTAGCTACCCTGAACTCGCGGTTGGGCTGTCCCTATAGCTCGCCCCATTGCTAAAAAGTTATATCCTCCAATTTAATTTATGTAGCGCTGTTGCTCAATCATAGCAAAGCAATCTACCGAAGCATATCACTCAACTGACATACTGTCTCCGAGCTCATACCATCGCACTCGGCGTCTTGGCAATAGGTGTAGTACAACCTGACACGTGTATCAAGCAACCACATATCATATGCTTGGAAGAGGTAGGATTGGAGATTGTGAGGTTGGTAGAGGTACACATGCCAGGTAGAAACATGACTGTTCTTCGGCGAATAGGGGTAGAAATTACGTGAGTGTATGAATCTTAACGGTGAACGTCAATCTTCCGTAAATCTGCCAGTGATGGATAGGAATTTATGATGAACGCGGAGGCAGTTCCATACTTATTTGTACGAATTTTGCCCATCCAAGGGTGTTGTGAATTACATCTGTTAACTGAGTTGCTCCCGCGAAGGATATGGATGACTGACGTGCGAGTAATCGGCACACTATTGGCATGATTGTAGAACCTGGGGCTATTGAGTTATGGTATGCATAGTGCATGCACAGAGATATCATTTGTATATAATGGTGTATTGGCCCAAGGGAAACTTAGATAAATATGCAGAAGCATGGAGGTTCAGAGTTTTTGGTATATTTGGGCAGAGCATCTGCAGTAGAATTCCTCGTACCTGGTTCTACCAGCCATACACCCATAGGACCAGCACACCATCCCAGCTGAAACAAGATTAAAATATATATCCCTCGCACAAAGTCATTCTTCAGTTTGGGCAATGAAAAGCAAAGTGTTATCAGCCATATAATGCCACGTTTGAGTTGCGGAAGGAAAAAGCAAAAAGTTGCACCAGGCCGCAAAATGTCAAATAGTTAGGTTACTACTTAAGTACTTATGCGTCTTGTGGAAAGGGAAAAGGAACATAGCACCCCCAACGTTATTTGTGACGAGTAGTTTCGGTTAGCAGAAAAGCAAAAAATAGTAAACACTCATAATTTAGTCTGGGTACCCAATAAAACTAAAAAGGGGCTTTCCAGTCAACAAAATTATTCATTAGTCTAGGCATAAGAAAACTTCACCTCATATTGCTCTGCTTGTCTGACCCTGGGCCCAGGGAAGTCGGGGTTCGTCCCGCAGATAAATAGCCTATGATATAGATATTTGCGTGAGGAGATAGAGCGTAAATTCAGCTTCATATTGGTCCTATTGTCAATCAGATTGGCGAGGCCCGGTGAAGGTATCTTATGGGACCAATTTTATCTCTGATGAACGACGAGTACGTGTCGCATAGTTCAAAGTTTGCGCATAGTACTGGATTGGTACGAGTTAGTAGTGTGATGGACTGCTAGAGCCTCGTTGACGCTCCAGCCTACGTGCGATCGTCCACTGCTCGCCGTATCGCAGTGTAACAGTGGGGGTTCGTAATGCATAAGTATATTTACGACTTGTCAGGTCTTGAGCTAGTGATTCACCCAATTGGTGGTGCCAATGCGCTTCTATTTTTCGATAGAATGCCATCGCCACTGCAGACGTTGGTCCACGGGAACCCTAAACTCGAAATGCCCTCGCCCATGAGTTTTCAACCCTTCAGCGAGAGAAAAACTGAGCCATGCCTCGATAGTAGCCTAACCCTGGTATGACGTATTCATCACTCCAGTTGCCTCAACTCCCCGGAGGTTATAATAACAGAGTCAAGTAGGAAGTAATTTCTGGAAGAGACTAAAACATGGGAAAGGTGGAAGAGATCTCTAAGATAATGGATCATGAAGGACTTCAGTGTGCCGCTCTCAAGCCAATGCCTATTAAATTCTAATTTACGAGTACTCAGGTATACGTACCTCTTACATTCTTACATGTATATACATTAGTAGACTATTATGATCCAATTACTCCATAGTCTCACCAGTCACCATAGGCTTTACTTTCAATACCACCTCGGGTATGGCTTGATGCTGAAGGCTTCGTTAGGCACAATGGGAGCTGTCGTGGAGGCCGTATTGGTAGCTGTTAGATTATTCTGGGCTGGCGATGCGACCGAGCCCCACATGAAGTTTTAATACCTTTTAACTAGCTAGTCATCTTTAGCGGAGTGTTGGAAAGCCGTGCCAAAACCACAGTAGATGTGAGGAGGCCATTGAAAGGTTGGAACCAGCTGCCACTCATCTTGGCATTTATTCAGTGGCATAGATAATTCGCGGCTAGCCAATGGGACAGCCCAATCGACTTCTAATTGACATGAGGAGTCAGTCATACGTCTTTTCTTTCTCTAATGCGGGCTTATATTATACCTAAGTCGTTTGTACCTCAAAATGTGACTTCCAGCCATGTCTTCGTGTATTATATTTGAGATGACTAATGTCCACGATTTCACACATTGTATTGAAGCAGGATGATAAAGATACCAATGTGAAAATTGGTGATGACGAAAGTGAGGACTGCAGTGAGTTTACATTGACTTCAAAAATCAAAGATGACGATTTGGATCACCAACAGGAGGTGCTTCTTCTAGGCAACCCACGCAGGGACAAGACACTAAGATGCTATTTGAGCGTGTAAGCAAGTGAACTCAGAGATAAACATGGAGGTCATTATTGTATGAACTTAGACATGCAGTACGGGAGTCAACCGGCCTCATGGTTACATGGCCATCCTGGCCACCACTGGTCACTTGGGTTGCCCAAATTATAGAGGCGTCCGAGCAGGCGATGAACTCGGCCTCGAAAGTTGACATGGCGATGAGGCTTTGCTTTCAAGACTGCCATGAGATAGCTTAATTGCTGGCATCGACGCGGCGGGTGGCTCTGTCGATGGCTGGCCGGTGGCGGTGGCTGACCCTGATGGCTCCAGGCAGTGGGATGGGTGAGGTAGGTGGCGGGTGGCGGGTGGCGGGTGGCAGGCGGCGTATAGTGGCCGAAATCATGACATCGGTCAATATCATAGTCTGAACCTTATCTTTAGGGTGGCCACCGCGACGAGATCTCACAATGCAAAAATTCTTAACTTATACTTCTTTAGAAAGTCTCCCACTTTGGCAGATTCAAAATATTAACTATCTGGACAACCACGTAACCAACAATGACACTTTCTATAGCTATACCTATTACTGCACATCATCCAGCGGAAAAGAAATTTGGAAATCTTACTCAGTTCAGTACAGTGATTCTGTATTGAGTACATTAAAAACAGATCAAAATCCCATTATATCCATCGAATAGTGGGAATACAGAAGGAGTAAAGGAAAGCAATGGATGTTGTGCACGAACTGAGTGTGCACTGCGGAAGGGAACGAGCGTTACGAAAGGTTGTTGAGCAGTACTGGTGGCCCGAAATATAGGTTGACGTCAAAGACTGGAAAAGACATAGTTTATCCCATCCAAAATTGAATGTGAGATGGATGTATGTGTATTACCAGATATTGCATCAGATTTTGGAAGTATATAATAGCTACAGTTCATTATCTAACTAGTACTCACAACACAATATAACTGGTAGTATATCAGTCACCTTTTTAACACTGAAGTCGCTCGAAAACGGTTAACTTTTAGATCCGAGTTATGCCAACGCACGTCGCAGTCAGTACGGATAAGGTGTGGCCAGTGCAGGCAGGCTAAGGGTTGAGCCCTGGATCACCAACACCACACTAGTACTTTGCACTCTACGTACATTCCAGGGTAAACCATGGTTTAAGTTACTAGGTATGGTTAGAGATCCCTAAATACGTGATAGTAACATTAGGCCTGACCGGTTATTAATGATACACTTTTATGACAGTTTGGTCATAGTGTAGCGCTGGTTTGGCCCTACCAAGCACAGTCGTTGCAGCTATCGAGAATCAGTGATCCTCATAATACTATCACCAGATCATCCTACGAGGAAAATGCAAAAAAAAGTTGGCTTCCCGCTTTTAGTGAGTCAGGACCCCGATTGTGCCTGAGATATTTTAGGTTGTAAGTCGAACTTTAATGATGCGCCCAAGTAGCGAGCGCTTCATTTTTATTTATTTTTCTACACACTGGGACTACCTTGAGGATGTCTCTCTATGCTCACAAAATTCAAATTGATGGAAGATTTCTCGTAGGATAGAACAGCCTTTCTAGGCGTTCTAGCGCTCTCATAGGAAATCCAAATATCAAATACCCATATTTGGGAATCGCAAATTAAGAGACTTTCCAAAGGCGGTTAGAATTGAAGTTTAGGCCTTTCGGGAAGTCCTCCAATTCGCGAGAACCTACAATTCGTGCCTACAATTACTGTTTGCGGATGGTGGCCGAATGCCATTTCTCAATCCACACAATTAGTGGCCGCATTCAATGACCTAACAGGGAATCCCTGTGTCAGATCCACCCAAAAGATATATTAATTGCCGCGAAAGATGTTTTTGCATATATGCCTTACCTTAACTTCCTTGTTTTTCTAGAATGTGGTTGCCGCACTCTGCGCAGACAGGAAACTGTATCTACACTCGTTCTACTGCAGTACTAAACTCCCAAGGAATTCGGATGCACGCCTTTCAAAACACTCCAAATCGCCCCAGCATGATATCATGATGAGGCTCCTGGACAACAATAATTTTTTCCCCACACCCGCAGAGACCAGTGGCCACGATTTAGATCCAAATGCCGATTCTTATGATGTATGGGCATGGTTACGTATTCTCAGCTGTATGCGTATATAACTCCAGTGTCCAACGTCGATCGGGTTCTGGCCTTCGTCGCCAGCTTTGAAAACTTCTCAACCAACCTGGCTGCTAATACCACTTTTCTGCGCAATTTCATCCAATGATTCCACCAGTCCAGCAATGGATCAGTCTAGACCGGAACCGTCCAGTCCAGTCCAGTCCAGGTCCAGTCCAAGAAATTTTTTGGACTGGGATCGGACCGATCCCAGATGCTGACAGACTGGACTGGGCTTGGTCCGGACCGATCCCTCACGGTGTCCAGGGTTAGGGTATACTTTCCCGGTTATTAGTCTTTTAATGGGGAAAATATATCTCGATGGAGCCGAATATACAGACAGAAGTGGTATAATTTCGATCAGAGTGGGTATTCGGGGGTGAGTGGTGATAAAAAGTGAGGATGAGTCATGTTTTCGGTAGTACTTGGCTAAAAAAGTAATGACAAAATTATATGTGTAAATGGATCGGTCCAGACCAAGCCCGTCCAGTCCAAGACTGCCAGTCTGGGGCCCAGTCCAGTCCGACCTTCCGGTGGGACCGGACTGGTGGAATCATTGATTTCATCCTTTATCTATCACAGAACTATAGCTTCGCTACACTATTATGTCTACTTCCACCAGTCTTGTCGTCTTCTCTGCCAGAGTGTCTCCAGCCCACTCGACCCCCTCCTCTCTTGCAGCTATGGCCAACACTGTCACCGCGACTGCTCAGTCCACTTCAGGTATCCCATTCTATCCTACCATCTTATCCACGGCGCCGAATACTAATCAAACTTCAAACAACTAGCTAACGTCAACGCCGTCACCGACAATAACCTTCGCCGTCTCGAGAGCTCCAGAGACTATACGGTGAAGGCTTGGTTTGAGCAGTCTAGTAATGAGGATCCAGTTACCGTTTACACTCGAGGCCCTTTCTAAACTTCAACAGGGAGTATCGATGTTAGAATTTATGATAATTCGGGTATGGAAATGCTATGTTTGAAAGAAGATTTATCTCCATTTCTCAGCAAATTGCGTTTCAGCGAGGTTGTATTCTGGGTTCTTATAGAGCGTGTAGTATTTAATGAAATGCGTATGCGCATGCTATAGGGAAATGACTTCTAAAATGCGACAAGAAGGCGTTTAAAAAGCGTTTACAACGAATTTTTTACTACAAACCTATCGTATCACTCACTTCAATGCCTGAATGTCCAAGAGATGTGAATCTTGTGACGAATTGGATGCCTTCTCGAAAGCTTTACATTCAGCCAGTATTAAGTCTCATCCCAGTAGCATAGCTGTTTATGGTATTCGTAATTGAAGACAGGTTGTAGGTAAGGACGGTTTGCGCTTATAGTACTGTTATCATATGAGATTGCAAGAGAAAGGCTGCGTTGAAGATATTGGATAACGTATTTGGAGAGACGATGAACAGTCGTGTTGATTGGTGCTAGGCCTTGGAAAATGGGCTGGAAGATGATATCTGCAGACCCTGCGGAACCAGATACCATTTATGTACTTTAGTATATCTACCTAGGTACGCAAAAGGGAAAGTCGATCCTGGGGCTCACGCTAACCCAATTTCACTCATCCAATCGCTGATCATCTCGTGACTTCCATGACCCGTACAGTAATACATGAGCTTCGCTCCACTCAGACAACGACCCGAAATTTACATATAAATGTATAGTGATAACTAGGTATGTAGCGGCTTCGCCGCCCCCTTCGGTAAAAAATAATCCTAAACCCCAAAACCCATGAAATCCAGCCAGCTCTCAGCCGGTTCACATTACGTCCAGCCAGCCGAGAGCCAGCCCATCAA
>Ga0307514_10001024_pt1 | contig 40494 bp, 33 predicted proteins | sample 16_EM_MG_FD_203088 | JGI IMG/M metagenome (GOLD analysis project Ga0307514, IMG submission 203088) | Populus trichocarpa ectomycorrhiza microbial communities from riparian zone in the Pacific Northwest, United States - 16_EM | ecosystem: Host-associated > Plants > Roots > Unclassified | place...
TTATTCATATAAGCATATGGAATGTGTCTTTTTCGATTCTTATTGGTCAGAATTCTGTGGCTGAGTGGCTGAGTGGCTGATAGTGGCAAGTATAAACCACAAGAACTCAAATTAAAACCAACCCACCAATTTAAGTCTACAAGTTGCACTCTGACAACAAAGTGTGATATATATGAAATGTATATAACTCTACCTACTTTCACATCCCAGGTTGACATTCATGATATTTTTAATATTGGGTGAGTAGTGGTGGATTAATACCTTGATTGTAATGTTTTTTGACAGTAGTATGCGGAGAATTTGCAATGGAGGAAATTGGCAACTGGCAAGTGAAGTATGACCTATTTATGGATGTTTCATCCCTAGAACATGTTGTGATCAGAGCAAAGCTTGGTGACATTATTAGATTTCAAATAATTCAAATAGCTGCACAGAAAGCTTCTTTTCAACTGACAATAATTGCTGTGGCCATAGAAATAGTACCAACTTACAGAGACTTGGAGAGATATACTTGTGGGCTTGGAACCTGTACAGTGGGTACACTGTAGAAGATGGAGTTGAGTCAAAACAGGGTGGTGGAAACATCCATATCGTACTTTCACTGCTTATATTGGCACGGAAAGCCAGTTGGGAGATGGTGGTACACAGGGATAACAGAGGTGGACTGGGTGATTGCAAGTGAATATATTTAGAAGACTCAGAAGCAGATAGGTACACTGAAAAAACTGATATTATATAACGTAAAACCCATATAAAAGTGGTTTCTAGGATCCGAATCCATAGTATATTTGATGGATGGCAGTCACAGCTCCTATCAACCTGTATGTTGACTACATTACTATGATATGCATACAATTTTGTTCGCTAAATACAATACATTATGCTGCGTTCAACGATACAGCCGAATATACTTCATTGCATCATTCCAAGTAGGCTCTCAAGATGGTCTTAAGTACACACCTGAGTACGATCTCAAGTATTCTTCCAATTCCACTCAATCACACATTCTGAGCCTGCTTGACTCTAAGCTCCCAGGTAAGCTCTCAAGTAGTGTACCAGTACACTCCAAGTATGTTCCCAGGTATAGCTCCAAGGACATTCTCAAGTACACTTCTGAGCATGCTATCTACAACGCTTCTAATTGCACATGATGGTCTACTCGCAGCAATATAGTATGCTCCTATGTAGGCTCTCAAGATGCTCCGGAGCATACTTCCAAGCATGCTTTCAAGTAGGTTCCCAATTGCATAACATGATACAATTCCAACCTACTTGGCTCTATGCTTCCAAGTTTACTCTCAAGAGGCAAGACACTCCCAATTTGACCTGACTATATGCTCCCATACATGCTTCGTGATATTTAATTGAGAGGCTTGATGAGTTGCAGCCACCAGGCACCAGGAGGCAGATCATAGGTAGTGGGCAGTGGGGGGCATATCATGGCAGAAATCATTACGTCAATCAATATCATAGTGTGAACCATATTCTTATTGTGCCCACCACAATGAGATCTTGCAATGCCTCATAGTTACAGTATTGACAATCACAATTTTAGATTCTGCAGAAAAAGTAGAAAATTGGATCTTAGAACTCAGACGTTCTAGCAAAATCAGCTGCCTGCAGCCTACAGATTGTAGGTGTATGTGTGCACATTCAGTCCAGGGCTGATAGTGATAATGTCAATGGTATGATGGCCATGGTGATGATAGCAATGATGATAGTGTTGGTGATGGTGAACATAGTACCAGAAGCACTCAATTAAGTAGATTCAGTTCATCAACATTCATGTAAAACTTTCCAACAACTCATCAATTTTCATTGGCCCAATGGATCGTGAGGAAAACTCAACTCCTCACGCAGTTTGCATCTCTGAGCTGCAGCTCTCATGCTTTGCGCTGTTATACAGTCATCAAGCAGGCTCTGAAGGAGGCTATAAAACAGGCTTACAAGCAGAATATCAAGCAGCCTTCAGACTTGGCTCTGATAAGGTGTTCAAATGACAGCAGGCTCTCCAGTGGACTACATACTGCTATAACAGCCATGTAGTTTGCACAGGTATACATTCATCCCTCGCCACCAGTCTTATATAGTTTCACTAAATGGACTGTAGATGACGATAGACTGCATATTGTGCAGAGGTCCACGGACAGCTTGCTATGAGTTGCACATGTACGCAGGTACACATAGTGCAGGCTATGGTCAATTTGTACTTTTGCTAATGTATCATTTTACCACACAATGAAATATGCACTTTATTTATTCCAGCTCTTGGTTACATGTACTCATGGTGAGCTTTGTTGATTTGTGCAATATGTGTGGTTCCTCAAGGCTGCATGTTCTGTCAAATCCTGTTACCATATTCTTATGCTTCTTGAGCTAGAGCTGCTCCCTCCAGAATTCCCTTATAACACTGCAAGATTTATGGTCAAATGTTGAAGAGAGGCCTTCAACCTTCTAGATCCACTGAGTCACGACTAAAAATCCTAGGGTATATCACTAGCAGTCAATTAAGTCATAGAGCCTCACTCCTTTTGCTTCTGTGGTCTCGATTCCTTTCTCCATTCCTCTTCTGCATCATCATGTCCCTCAACAGAAACAACCAACAGAGTGGCTGGAAAGTCTATTTAGTAGACTATTCACCTGGATACAGACAGTCATTGATGTGGAGGGTAGCATGGCACCATATATGTGGTATTTGGTAGAGAGACCAGGTGGTGCATTCAACTTTTTTCCTTCACACAAATCAAGTCATAGATGTCGCTAGATTATCTTTACATGATCTAGCACAGCAAAATGGCTGCCAGGACTTGATATCATAACTGGAAGCATGCCCAACTTTTCGTACTCTCCAAGCACTTGACAGTCAGGGGTAAGGTATTCCTGGGATGATCTATCTCGGTACCTCCAAAGGGCGGCGAAGCCGCCACCGTAACTTGTATATTCTAAACTACAGGAGTTCGTGTGACCTTATATACGGCGCTCGAAGTATGCCTTGTACGCATGCATGCGCACTCAGCTGGCATCTCCAGCTGAGTCTGGAACGACCATCATCTTAGGGAGATTATGCATCAGCCCAGCTGAAGCCGTATATGCAACAAGTTGGTGACGAGGAGTGGTGAGTGAGCCGCTGTGATCCAGCCCGGGCAGGTAGAGTGAAATAGTGCACGCTCCACCGGATATGTGCTCGTATACAAACCCCAGGGTCACCAAAACGGTAAAAGTAACTCTAAATAGTACGTACAAGGACGCGTTCGATCGTAAGGTATCCTAATGACCCATTTCCATAACGAGGTTTTGGCTTTCTCAACCAGAAGTATGAAAATGAAAGCTAGCCATAGTAGTTAATGGCAAGTTGTGTGACAAAAGGGTCATCGAACATGATCCGTTTCAATTACAACGGCACGTACCAAGATATTAATTTATTTCGATGATTGATATTACTCAGATTTGAAGGACCCAAACGGCTACACACCAAACATGTCCCAATCGGAATCATTCCAGATCCATTCACCGAAAGTCTACCTCTTCAATCGCAGCCAGTGCCCTAGAAATCATTGTAAATTTGTGTTCCGTCCGGTTGGTGAACCGGCTAGTTTGCAAACTATTAGAGTCTATTTCGCAACATTTTGCCTAGTTCACCAACTATTTGCCCGGTTCGTGAACTGGAGAAGTGTTCGCGAACTGGAGAAATATTCGCGAACTAGCCTTTTTGGCGAACTCGACACATTTCTAGTGAGTTACTTCACTATATGGGCTCTCCACGTCGTTCCCAAATCTACTTATCACTCGCAAGGAGCTTGACTGAAAATCGAATTCAGCTTACACAAGAGAGCACTCTAAATAAACACTTCCTATGTATACCTACCCATCAAACCTTTATCCTTCCCCTCAATCCCCACTGTCATCTCTTCTTGTCTTCGTTATTCACGATCTTAGACCTTCTGTTGGTATAGAATGCCATTACATTGTTATATGGGCGCGGAGCTGGGCAAAGAAGCAGTTAGGTTGAATTACATATACGTATTACTTAGCTAGTCAGTTGTAGTTACAACTTTGATTCATTCACCTTATACATTAAGGAGTTCACATTTCGACCATCCAGTTTAAAAACTAGCCACAAGTTCATGAACGAGCCTAAGTTCGCGGGCCGGCGTGGTTCGTCAACCGTACGGAACATTTATGTACCTAACTCAAGTTTTTGAATATATCCCCCTAAGTTATTACCGAAAGAAGGACACTCATTATCACTCACTTCCGCTCAATATGTATGGAACTAACCATTTCAGTGGTTATCGGGCATGACTGGATCTCCATTCATTGGAGGTCCTAATTTTGAAGCGGCTCAAAATTACTTGAATAAGCAATTTTTCAAGCAATATTCAGCTACTCAGAATTTTGGTACGTTTTCTCTACGCCTGGAGTAGTTTCGGCTAAAGAGAAAATACCCTTTGGCTACAAGAAAGAATATTCTATCTATTTGTCATTTTTTAGCACCTGATAGCCGGAGAATCAGCTCATGCTATCGCGGTCTCGATCGGCATCACCAAGACTTTCTCTAAGGCACTGGGAAAACACCACTCCAATGACCTTCTCGCCAATCAAGTAAAACTAAAGAATGGTGTCCCAACGCGTCCAGTATCTAGGTACCTAGCACACTATTCGAGCTGAAACAGTATAAAATCCTCCAGACGGCAACAGGGAAGAAAAAATATCAATTGCCGGCCAGACGGTTAAGCCAGCATCAGGCACCCCGTTGATGAAGATAGACCTGTGTTTTCATACTGTAATTAATCCGGTCGGCATGGGCCCACTCCATATCATAGAAAATATTAGGGGCTTCAAATTTTGCAACCCTTTTCACATTCGCCGTCCCGACCCGCTTCTGCGACATTACTATGTGCTGATCGCCGTCGATATGCACCTTCGCCTCCTTGACGAAAGGCTTCCCAGAAGGCCCCTCAGAGTCTCGTGCGCGGATTGGCCTTCCCTGCATATGCGCATCCATATACAACCACACCTGCACCTTGAAATGGTACCTTTTCTGATATAGGTACACCGTTGCGTTCGGTGGGACAGCAATCATAGCTTTTAGAATAAGCGGCGACTGTGACCGTGCTACGGTGCCTACTTCCAATGTCGTTTTCTCCGTGTCGCCACGACCATCGATATCAATATCCAACTCCACGGGACCAAAAGACCCCCGAAAGTCCCACACCTTCTCGACATCGAGTCCGGAGACGATCGTGAGCTCGTCGGAGGAGAGGTAGGATTTCTCAAAGTGCTGCTTCGAAGTGGTGGTGTTCGTCCATGAGTGTAGTGGGAACCATTCGAAGCCGAGGAAGTGGAAGTCGACGATCTTGTGCAGCGTCTCGGACATCTCGGTGTCCTTCCAGTAGGTATATAGCTCGGTTTCTGACTGATAGACTACGGTCTCATTCGGATCGCGATAGAAACGGATGTTCGACATGATTGTGCTCGCGGATTGCCGAGGGAGGGACAGTTGTCAATTGCAGCGCTGGGGAGTAGGTTTGCGGAGAAGTAACGCGGGGCACCCACTTTCTTTTTATGTTGTGGTGGTGGGTGTGTAAATGCATGCCGATCCAGCGTAGTCAGTTCCGATTGGATGTACTGGGCAGTATGCAGCCAATCTGTATAACCCTGAGAGTATGTAGTAGATCGAAAGTGCAGATGTCTAACTGCAGGGATAATATATCAGAACTTACCGAACAGCTCAATCGCTGGTCAAATACCCCACCTGGTATATGGATCGAGTCCGGGATAATCCGGGTAACAATTTGTCTTACTTTTTGGTAAGCTTTTTGGATGCGAATCGATTGCCACCACACACTTAAATATCGCAGGAAACAACCCAACCCAAGTTCACAAACTAATTCATATGTCCGCCACTACTACGTTAGGTTCGGTGACGACATCCGCTCAAAGAGTAACTACTTTCTGTCTCCCGCGAGATATCCTGGCCACCTATTGCTTCACTGGATTTTTCACACAAAGCACTTCGTCTATTGTTCAGAAATACCGGTAGATCGGTAATCCTAGGGTTTCACAGCTAGCCCGTAGGGATTCTGACCCTTTCTAAGAGGACCGATTATCGAGTCTGAATTATCAATCCAAAGACTCGCCCAAGCCTACTCAACACCATGTCCACCTCTTGCATGGCATAGTTTCCTCCGCCTGTGTGGGCCTAGGACGAAATCTAAAAAGATGGCTCGAGACTGGCCCTGGTTGTGCCGCAGCAGCAATGCCACCATCACTGATACTACAACATTGAAGAGCCTGACAATGGGCAAGACAAGCGTGTAGAGTGATAATTGAGGAATAAATTTGCACCGATATCCCTTACAGGAACAAACTAATATAAAGTTATTGCCACTATCGCAGCACTATACCGTCATTAGGTTTTCTGGCATGCAGGTTGCAGGGCGTCATGCACATGCGAGGCTAGTAGGCAGACGATCTGGACGCTCATTAATGTTTCATTCGGAGGGCCTAGGAAACAAAATTTCAAGTCTGTTCCATGTTCATTCTGCGTCAAACCTACCCACAAGGGCTTCTATAGCTACCATATCATTTCCCATCTCCCCCGCTTTATGTCTCCGAAACCACGTCTCTTCCTTGCCGATGGTAGGTATCCGAGCGGTCGCTTTGGTCCTGTACAACAAAAGTCTGTTTTCTGTGGCGACCGCACAGTCGGCACAGACTCCCAACTTTGGGAGTTAAGCAATGAGGAATGGTGACTATCGATCTGATGACTCCGGAGAAAAGAAAAAAACTACAATACCGGGGATTCCCGCATGGTCACCCACTGCAGTACTAACCCGGCGATAACGTGCTTGAATAGGGCTGAGCGGACGGGAAGCCTTACATTCACGTTTCTATGATCGTAGCTATTTGGCAAATGATTTACAAATTTTGAATAAACTAGTATGATAATTATGAGGAATCGACCAACCTAGTGATGATTCGCATAGCTCTAGCCCATGTAAGTCTGGGTAGTCATCCGGATTAACATCTGCAGATATCTGGCGGCTGAGCCTATCATTTACGCCGGCGACGCAGGCGCACGCGGGAAGTTTTTCAACCATCGAGCTTCACATGCACTAGACCCTACTAGATACTGGCAAGAAAAAACCGAAACCTTCATGTAAAGATTCAACGTGTCTGGTGCATTGTGAACCCGAAATGTTACTTTGGATGGTTCGGTGACTTCTTGATTGGCTTGACTTGATTCTATCTCGAGGGCCAAAGGCCCGTATATGTACAATCTCCCATATGCGTACGCGTATGCTCTGACATGAGACGCATCACCCTGGTCCTGATGCATATCCTCATACAGCCACCATCTTCATACAAGTCTTCATTCTCATACAAGACATCAGACGGTGCTGAGACTCACGATCCAAGTACACATGCAACACGGAATGTTGCATATATGGTTTATCTCCCTGACGTATGGCTTCAGTTGGGCTGATGCATAATCTCTTTAAGATGATGGTCATTCCAGACTCAGCTGGAGATGCCAGCTGAGTGCGCATGCATGCGTACAAGACATACAAGACATACTCCGAATACCGTATATATAAGAGCACGAATGTACCTGTACTTGAGAATATAAGCTTCTAGTAATCAGTACATTTCAACACGAAATGTTACGAATGTGAAGCAGATGAAGTCTATTCTACTAGCGAAGGAGAAGCTCTGTCTTTATATACATGAGAGCCTGGAACACCATGGAAGTCCATGGAAGCTCACGATTGCAAATACCAGGTGGTGGCGGTGGCGAGTGAAGACTTGTGGATGAGTCTACGACTATGAGTCCGTAGCCTGTGAGTCAACTCGGTGATCTCAGTGTAGCGGCGACTTCCTCTCAGATCATATAGTAACACGAAATGGAAGGTAAGTATCGAGTGACCAATGGTGACGTTAACGAACTACTCACGTTCCATTCTGCTTTTACGCAAGCCAAACTCAGCCATCTCACAACCAACACAGTTACTTCATCTTACAGTTATCACCTCCCACAACTGGACATATGGTCACTAACGAGCGCGCCCTCCCCTCCCCCAGCGATCAGGAGCTTCTCTCGAGAATAGACAACGATAACACAGCGACAGACTCAGCATAACGTGCAGAGCAATTGGAGCTCCATCTTCGGATGTACGCTGCTTTCGCTTTCGCACGCATTAGAGGCCGTCTGTAACCCAAGTTCCGAAGTTTAAAGGCGCTTTGGAGCTTGATTAATCGTGGGACTTCGTCGTAGCCATTATTGTTGTCTATTTTCTTTGTTGCGAGCCGTGCCGGCGGTTTAGTTGACATGGCAGGTACTTGTTTCCACCTTGAACTAAAAATTTTGAACTTAAACTTCGTTTACAAGTCTCTATTTAAATAAAAACTCCGTGACAGAACCTCGGTGCGTTTACGAGTAAATGTGGGATTTTTCATGTCTAAAATATGATCGGATCGAATCGATTGACATCTTGTTTCATCCCCTGGTCTTGAATTTATATGATGAGGATCAATACTTAAGTGGGATCTGTTTTGTGACTGTAGAACTTCCCCCCGTATCTTCTAATCCTCTTCTTAGGTTACGCCTTACATAACTACTAAATTAACAGTATGCAGAACAAAGGGTACAAAGTCCCTAAATCAAATAAATTCCAAATCTCCGAAGTAAAAATTAGTACAACGTCGAATGCCTTAGTGAAATGCTACATAATCGTTAATTGTGGAGGAACATGCTTTCGGTAAAGTTCCATTAGGTTCAACCCTAAAGTTGACTCTAACCGAGTGAGGACGAGAGTCCTACAGAAACCCCAATATCGAGAGCTAGAAACTTACATTGACGTTGTAGAAGACCTTCCTCATGTTTGTAGAATTCTAGTACCTGTACTATAGATACCGTTCATGCGTGTGGGAACTTATGAACTGTCGGTTTCGAAAGCCTATGCCACGTACAGTAGCGTCGAATAAGTGAGGGAACGCGCAAAACTACAACTCTGGCAAAAGTGACCAGTATTCAACAGCAACGCCCAAGTCGATGCAGCAATGTTTTTTTGATGTCTTCATATTATATCTGCTACTCAATCAAAGTTCCAAGTTGCAAGGGTAGAATTGTGGGGCTCCCGATCAATGTGGTTGCCATGCGTTCCCTCACTTGTTCGACGCCACTGTACAAATCGATGGTACTATAGTAGGTTTCCTATTCAATTTATGTACACTGCACTTAACTTCATCCCACCTCCACCATCCCCGCTTTTCTCGATTTCCCCCCTTATAGTCCCATTGCCTTCTCCTCTTCACTCTTCAGAGCCCTCGCTTCCTTCATCACTAGAGTCATCATCATCATCACTCTCGCTGGTTTCACTACCAGCTTTCTCAAACAGCGTAGCTTCGCCGGTGTACCAATGGACAGCATAAGGAATGACCTTCTCTTTAAATTCCTCGCCGCGAGCACAGTCATCCAACAACCACTCGATGTCTTCCACGGCATTCTCGTCTTCTGGGGACGGGGTATCCGGTGGGGAGAAAAAGTTGAAAAATGAATCTGCCATGTGAAACTCTGATTCCTCACCTTCTCGGATTTCACCCGTGACTGCCACAAATGCCCAGTTAGCCGGTGTAATTGTAGGACGCGTCCACTCGACTTACTGTTATTCATCTCACCGAGCTCAACCTCCTCAAAGGTAAGATTTTTCCCATGTCTCCACAAAATTTCATTCCCCGAAGTCTTGCCATATGTCAATTCGCCAGTGTAGTCGCTCCCTTTCTCGTAGCGGTAAGTCTTGGAAAGAACCTCGTTTGTGAAAAACTCATTCTCTGAGAAATGGAACGAGAGGCAGAAGCCCGAAGATGCAGGGTTGAGATATTTCATCCGGATGTCCGTCAGATGCCGGAGGGCAGGCTCGTCCCTGGGTGTGATTATCTCAGCAATTGAGGGCTGGTTCTTCATTGCTGATAACCAAAACTCTGGGATACCTCCGATGACTGCCGACCGTTCGTTATACTCGGACTCGAACTGGTCGTAGAATTTCTGTTCCAGTTCCAGCGCCTGATTTTGGAACTCCGCCACAAGAGTGGTATGGCCAGTGTGGATATCCAAGAGGCGAGTAACTTGTTGACGAACAGGCTCAGATAGCGCCGCGAGGAACTTCACCGAATGATCGCTAGGCGTGGGCTTAGTGATTGGTTCGCGAGGTGTGGGTTCGGCGTCTAGTTTATCCCCAAAAGGATCATCCCCGAGACAATCGAAACGGTTCGCATTACCGCTGATTGGAGATCAGATATCTCAGTGAATGATCCTTAACCAGCAGTGGGAGAGGTGGACCTACGATTTTGCGGGATTCCCTTTGCTGGTGTGTTCGTACATCTCTGTTAATTCTCGGAATGAGTGTTGTTGCGTTCGGTATAGATCAAGGAGTAGCGGTGTCCTGCAGTGTTTATAAAAGAGGCTGCTGTGAAAAATTCTCGAGCAGGGCGTGAGGACAGCAGGCACCCGATCAGCAACGGATCGAAATACAGCACTTGCGCGTTCTATCGTTTCCCTCCTCCAATAATAACCAATAGCACAGTGATATGCGTCACACGATCCACACCCCCGATAACCCTCGCAATATCAAACAAAGAGTGGTGTAGCTTCGTGGCAAGGCGGACGAACGCCATCGCTGAATGACCACAGCTTCACCACTGGGCAGATCAAGGTATTGGCTGAAAGACCAAATAGCAGATAATTTATCGTGTGTAAACATCGTCAGAACCCACAAATTGAAAGACACGCCAACCTACAGTATGCAAGCCACTACCACTTGAAGATAAGGCGCGGTGAGAGATGCTTCTCTTGCGGGGTAACATTGTGATTTGTAGTACTAGTGATTTCTCTCTTGTCGCACGTCTTGGATCAAATTTGCCCAAAGTTGGGAAAATTCAATAATATTGCTGCAGTTAGAGCCCGGCTCACATTACTCCATCAGTTCCAAAATACCTTTTATATCATGCTACCTCCCCGAATCCGTCTCCATATCAGCCGCGGCACCCTACTCCCACTGCCTCACAATACTGTGCAATCTCACGAGTTGTCCAGCTCGAAATCTAATTTCCTTGGGCAATATCGTTTGCTTCAGCACCACTGCAATATCTTAGAACTCTTCCACACTACACAAAGCACACGCTTACTATAGGTTGATTCATCCACTTAAGTGCGCGCCCAACAATCTCCACCCCTCTGAAATAATGAAAGAGCACACTAACCCCAAAGATAGGTTTTCAAATGGCCGAGCCAGTCTCTCTCGCAGCGGTTGCAGCGGTGGGGTATCTCATCGGGCGCAGCAACAAAAAGAAGGAGAAGAAGAGGTTGGAGGCTGAAGCGGAGAAGGAGAGGTTGGAGGGTGAAGAGAATGCGAAAAAGGACAGCGAGAGGAGAAAGCGTGAAATGGAGGATAGGGAAGTTGAGCGTAAGAAATTGAAGGAGGATCGCGAATGGCAGGAGAGAGTTGACCAACAGAACTTCAACAATGCACAGAAGCAAGCAAATTTGGAGCTCGAAAAACTGCGAGAGGAACGCACGGCGAGGGAGAACGATCAAAGAGAAGAGGCCGCAAAATGGGAGCGTGAAAAGAAAGCGGAGCGCGACGAATACGAGCGTAAAGCGAAAGAGGAGAATGACAAGTACGAGCGCCGAATGCAAGAGGAGCGCGAAAAATTCGAGCGCGAAACTCGGGCACGTGAGTTAGCTCTTAAGGAGCAAAAGCTAAAGGAGAAGAAGAGGGCGAGAGATGAGAAGAAGGAGAAGAAGGAGAAAGAGAAGGGACAAAATAAAAATAGGAAGCCGAAGGCAGGAAAACAGACGCCGTCAAATAAGAAATTCGATGAGCTAAAGAAAGCGGCACAAAAGGCGAAAGATGAGGCACAGGCGGCAGGCAAGTGAGACTGAAACTGAAAGTGAATTTCTGCACTAGTTTCGGTTCGTTAACTTCATTATCTGCTAATTTATTCTTTGTATGCATGGTGGGGTTCGTTGTATTTTCAGTCAAATGGGAGATCTTGCATATTAACCAAGTAGTTTTTTTTAACTATACCTATTTACCGCTTTCTATAAAGTGATGAATGACCTGTCGTTGCTAGTGAGCTACCGTTGAGAGTGAACAAAACCAGGTCTTTTCCGCACAAACGATCCCCAATGGTCCAAAAATCGAACCGTTGGAGAACAGCACCTCTGGTGACGTTTTCCGGTTTGTGAATAGGTAAGCCCAGCGTAATATAACTAGCGGTCTGCCATATGCCAGAGAGCAAAGCAACACCCATATATTCCCTCATCTAACTGCTTTTATGTCTAAAAGTCCAAAGAACGACCAGTTTGACGACGGCTTTATCCGAACGCGGCCACTTCAATCCCGTCATCTTCGGTTCTGATAGTGTTCCGGTGCCAAAGGTATCCGTCCAAAGAGAAGCTTGCGTTACCGGAGAGCAGGGCAGACCCGCCAGTTTGACACCAGGGCCCTATGGAGGTCATATACAACACGCTTTTTCGGCGCGACTGCATAAGAATAGGCTAGCGTATCGACGTCGATAGAGAGAGATAATTCCGACACCTAGCTCACGAGGGGAAGAGATTGTATTGCACCGTGATATCCGGCACCACGAAGTAGCGCATGACCTGAAACCTCTGAGCTTTCTGTGGGGACTACTAGCCTCAATCGTGATGCACATCATGAATTCCAAATCTAGAGCCTTCGCTTTCATGTCCATACATATCGCTCGGAACGTAACATTTTTGATAGCACCAAACTCAGCAGTTACCTTGTGGTGCGCCTCCAGACGTAGTCCTCTGCATAGGAGTAATAGTCATGGTTCTTGGGAGACTTACTAATGTCTAACAAACCAACAAACCAACAAATCTGTCTCATCTCAAAACGCCCTCCCGCAACGTAGGTGGCGACGTTTTGCACCATGCACACTATGGAAAAGAACCCGGACTTTAATACTCTACAGTATGTCCACCAAAAGATTACCCCATCATTCGCCGCCCTATGTGGAGTGGCATGCAGCTCTGTGATGCAGCTCTGTGAATGACCTCCAAACTAACAAGGATGATGCCTTGTGGGCGACTATCTGGCTATATTCCTCGAAATATGAAGACACAAAGTGTGGCCAGCGGTATAATGCGTCGTGCGCAGCTGCTTCTAGGGCATGCGCTCTCATCCTGGAGCACGCAGCATGTGTTGTCCCATAGACTTAAGCTTGTATTAATCCTGCAATGCGCTTCTAGAGCTTGTGGCTTGTAGGCGCCAATTATTACTAGTTGCGTGGCCACGTTTCGCGTGCAACCTGAGACCGACATTAGCCTCGCTAGTGCTAGCGAAAAAAAAGCCGTATGACAGACTAGATGACGTACCGTATATTGTACCAAGCGCAATGGTTTGGACAAGATTTTGTTGTGACGGATTTTTTCAATCTCGAATGCCCAAGAGTAGGTGCAATCCTCAACAAAATCTCTTCAGACGGGGCTTTTGCGACGCGTGACGTCGAACCACTGTGCTGGGTACAGTAGTCAAACCGCGTCCGGTTTATTTCAGAGTAGCGCCGCAGGTGCATATGCAACCCGGACAACAGCCTTTTATTTGCCCGAAGTTGTGATGTTGCATGGGAACTGCATCGTTGAAGCAGTGGACAATGGATCTAGTGTCCTGCGACTCTACAAAGAAATCAGATACTGTCAGATTAATACAGTAAATATTGAACTGCCTCGTCCGATCCTAGTGCTCACTCCCCGCATTCTTAGTGTGAATCTTACTTATATTAACAGGTCGTAAGGCAGCGATTCCTTACAACAATCTCGATGGAAGCAATCTCGTAGGTATTAGCGTTGGGAGGGATTTTTTGAGTTCTACTGTGCATACTCGCTCCTGGGTTTGAAATAAACACCATAAATGAAATACTAGTAGCGAGTCTATGCAGCCCGGGTTAATATTGTATGTATATAGTCAGGCTCAAGATAATGTCAATGATCACCTGTAAGTGCTGGGGACTAGACAACCCGAGCTCCTGGATCGTAGCAATCGAGCCATGAATGGCCACAGAACATCTAACCCTGGATACAACAACCCATATCGATTTACTGGTATATTGGTTACAATGACGTAGACATCCCGGGGCGCAGAATGATATCACGGCCTGTGATATATATGCTGTTTCCCTTCGTTTCCCAGACCTACTGCCAATACAGTAACTGTTACCACACTTACCTTTCAGCTACGGTCATAGAATCATGAAAGCAAGGCTTCCCGTCCGCTCAGCCATATTTAAGCATGATATCGCCGGGTTAGTACTGCAGTGGGTGACCATGCGGGAATCCCCGGTACTGTAGTTTTGTTTTTGCTCGGAGATATTCCAATTCTTAAATTCGGGACGGACGGATCAGTGATGGGCGGTCTTGTGGGCCTTTTGCCCGTCTATGTCGATCACGCAACCAACCATCTTGGCATGCCTCGGACAATAGGTGACCATATAACAACATCAGACAAATTCATCCGGATAACTGCACTAGACCAACAGATGTGATTAGAGCAATCTGCCTCCTTTTAAGTGCCAGTTATACGTATATTAAACAGTACCGCGATCTTATTTGTATGCGGCTGGCGGCGCATGGGGACGGTATTGGAGTTGACAGAAAATCGCCCGACCAGCTGTAGCATTTATAACATTTGGTTTATGATGGCAACAAAAGTCACAGTGCGTCACTCAGAACGATAGTACTAATCAATGTTGAAATGTACTGATTGCTAGAAGCTTATATTCTCAAGTACAGGTACATTCATGAACTTATATATGCAGTATTCGGAGTATGTCTTGTATGTCTTGTACGCATGCATGCGCACTCAGCTGGCATCTCCAGCTGAGTCTGGCATCTCCAGCTGAGTCTGGAATGACCATCATCTTAGAGAGATTATGCATCAGCCCAACTGAAGCCATACGTCAGGGAGATAAACCATATATGCAACAATCAACTTCCTTCCACCTACCAGTTTCTCCCGCCTCCCTGACCACTCTGCTTGCATCCGGCGTCATGGCCAATACAACCCCTTCCACATTGGCCTAGTAAGTTTGGTCGACGCCATCTCTGAAAACTTTGTCCACAATAACTAGCAGTCTTACAGCCGCCACAAAACAGTACTACTCAGAATCACCCAAAGAATCACCGCAAACAATGACCTGCTCCGCCGCAGGATAGATCTCCGTCTATCAAACCCACGCTGTCGCAATTGACCCCAGCCGATGGTTCCGGGGACTTCATGATCATCATGACATCTTGCACTCGGACCGTAGGAAACTCCCGAATATTCATGCTGTATATGCATCACCACATTTAGTTTCTTTGATGGACTAGATTAGATGATGTGGTGGCGTGGAGGAACACATACGACACTCGGTTAGAATACAGCCCGGAAGAGGCGGCAAGGTGCAGGTAGAGTATTCTTTATGTACTCCGGAATCTTGGAACGCCAGCAGGGGGATCTTCGGGGGGTTTCGTAGGAACTGGCGGATATTTTTGGAACGAACTGAGGTCCGATTCTGTCGTTGTTCGTCTTTCGAATCAGTAGCAGCGGGCTTACAGAGTGAGCGAATGACCCGCCATGATCCATAAAGTGTTTTCACGTCAATCAACCGACTTGGTCTCTCCAATATCTCGCTATATAGCACGCCAATTGTGCAAACATAACCTACGAGGTTCGGCGGCTCTTACACCAGCAAAGATCAGCGTTGCTTCTCAATCGTGTGACAACTGGGCGAATGCCAACGAAATGTCGGATTGTGTCTATGAACCATTGAAAATAGACTGTAAATCGGATAATCGCGGATGATGGATATTTCAACATACTCTTACGTTAAGTGAACATTCTACCGTCAGGCAATCTTCCCACCCCGGCACGCAAGATAGCGTCCTGCACCCGAACTTGGAGAGGACGCCAACCAGTAAGTATCTAGAGGAGGCAAGAAATAAAAATAAAACTACAGTACCGGGGATTCCCGCATGGTCACCCACTGCAGTACTAACCCGGCGATATCATGCTTAAATATGGCTGAGCGGACGGGAAGCCTTGCTTTCATGATTCTATGACCGTAGCTGTTATGGGTTAAACGACAGCAACCATATTAATAACTTCACCACAGAACAGAAGGTAGTCGCATGGAGAAGTAGTCACTTCGGCGGCTTTAATCGATCAAGCCTTGAATTTCCCGGGTGGAAGTCCGGTGTTTAGAGTTTCGGATACGTGACGTTTTCATTCGGTATAGGAAACCTCGTTGGTGGGCGAAGAACACAACACAGTTTCTTCGGAAGAGACGACCTCCTTGATACGTGACCTGGGAACCTTAGCTTTTAGTCCTTGCAATAGTTTCTATTGTGGTTTTATGTAAGATATCCCTTTTTTTTTCAGGCCACCGGGGAAACATCTTATAGTATAATCTCCATTTCCGAAAATTGAAGTGGCTTTCTAGAGGTTATGAATTTCCTTCATTTCCGTTGGTGGTGGTGTTTCAAAGTTGCTTTGGGTAGTGATAAAAGTAATGAGTACTCGTTGCTTACATATTAAGCCGCAATTACTGAGCCATTAACCTTGACATGACTATTGATATACTTTGTCGTTAAATTACAAACCAAATCACAACAAAACCACATATTTTCTAGCCACATGTACACAATAACCTAGGACTCTATCCTCTCTTCACTTCTCTTCCAATTATCCACACCGGTCTCATCAACAATCTTATCAACCTTTTAGACCACGAGCTCTTCTTCTCTTCATACTCCTCTCCTTCAAACCGCAAATTCGCGAAGATACTAAGTGCCGCCAACCCTGCCAGTATGGCTATATAATCTATGGCCAAAAGCCCTATCCACAGCGGCAACAGTACCACCCTAAACCCGACCAAAAATGCACTTGCCACTGCAGGTATCCATTTCCGCATGGTGATCTGAGTCGAAATTCGCGGATGTAAGTGCTGGGTGTGTTGGGGTTGCGAATACGACCATTTGCCATTAGCTGTGTCAGTTATGTTTGTGGCTGTAAAAGCAAATTGGGGGACTTGGTCAGGGCTTCTGCTCCTGGAGGGCCGGAACCGGTGGGCAAGGTCCCGAGCGACTCCACCGGTGGGGAGAATCCCGCAAGGGTGGAGAGATGTAGTGTTTGGTGGATCGCTGGGGATGGAAAAGCTATCGTAGTCATGCAGTCCTTCGCGTGCTGCGAGGAAGGCTTTGAAGAGATTGGTGCCAACCCCACAATGAGAGATAGACTGCTTGTGGGCGCCAGCAATTGCTGTTGGAGAGCAGGTCAGGCACATACGAAGGTGTTTATTGTAAAGGTCATTCCATCTAGTAGTGGCATCCGTGACAACAGGAGGTGGATCTGTAACACCTAGAGTAAGAGCTACACCTGAAGTTAGTGCTATGGCAGTAATTTGAGAGATAGTTGTTGCGATAGCTGTCGGGCTCTGAGAACGGTGGGATGGGTATAACAGGAGATCGAGAGCGGTGATGACTTCCGAAGCTGGGAAAGTGGTCAAGAGGTATCGCAAGAAGAACAAATAGAGCCGATTATTTCGTTTGGTGGGGGGCAAGGAAGCAGAAGGTTTGCTAGGCATCTGTGGATTCATTGATGCGATCTTTGAGATTTGGCTCCCTTGTTCTCGCAATGGTGCATTCTCTTCGGCCGCGGAAGTGAAAGAACTGTAGTCTGAATCATGGAATGAGCAATAGGTTTTCTCAGCAAAGTCTCGAAGACGTCTCCCGAGTTTTCTAGCTGCCAGACTTATCGCCGCAAGGTTGAAAACACTGATCATAGTAACAATGAATGCAGTCGCTAGGAAAATACCAAAGGCCTGAAAACCGGCGGATTTTGGGATGAAACCCATGCCAAAGACAGACTAAAAGTATGTTAGACGAGGAGCTTGCAATCTTATGATCTAGATAACATACGGTGGCGAGAGACAGCGGCAAGTAACTGAATCCTATTGTTAGTCATTTGCTGCAAACTCCAGAACAAGGCATACGTGATGGTGATAAGAGTCAGAATCTGGATGTTGCCTCCCTGTTCAACCGCAGCCGCGCTCTGTTTGGATGACTCAATCGCATTGCGTAAGGACAAAAAGTTTGATATCTGAAACCGAGCACGTTAGGTTCATACCCAGTAATCATAGAATTGTTTGATTCTTACCCCGTCTCGATTAGCTGTAAGCTTCTTCGCTCGCTTCATGACCTTGCGATGTATATTATCTAACAGTGCTTTGCGTCGACTGTACTGAACTTGGACAACTCCCTCTCGAATCTGTGCCATTTCGGGACTCCAGTAGCTTTTGGTCTGATCCAGTTAAACCCCATTTTTGCGTTTTTTCAATTCCAACAAGAGACATACTTCATCTATAACCCGGTCCATCATCCTGTTTGCCTCCTCGCCTTTTGCTAGAGCATCTTCAATGGTCTCTTCAAATCTCCGTAGACAGTCGATAGCCCAATTGAAGGTGAATATTTCTTCAAAGGTCATCTCTCCGCTCGCTTTGCCATTGCTAGCACTAGCGTCACTAAGGCGGACACCTCCAAAGATCATGCCCTTGTCGGAGATGTGGTCGAGTTCTGTGATGAGCTCGGTGTAGGCTCCAGCGACCTCGGCAAACATGTATCCGATAAGTGTCTGGGCTATTAAGCAACGCACTGCCCGACCATCACACCCGAATGCTGCGATTAGTTGCCGTAGTTCATCAGCATACTTTCCCTCAGGGTTAGTAATGTAACCCGCGAGCCGCCTTCCCATCACTGAGCATGTCCATGTACGACCGTTCGGATGACCGGTAATAGAAAAACAGATGGCAGATTCGACAAGCACAACAGAATTCGTTTCAGTATGACCTGTTATTGCAAGGTTTTTTGGTGGAAACTCGCTGCTCTGTTGTTCAGGCGACGTTTTTCAGCATATTCACCAGAGCAACAAGCCTAGGAGCAATTACCATGCGATGGGGTTCGGACTGAATCGTAGTGTGTTGCAGCTCATGGAATCCCAGTGTCAAAAACGTATCCCAAGACGACGAATGTGACTATCAGATTGCGTCAGTCCGCTTTACACAGATGCAAGGGGTAGCGAGACTAAATACAGCGTGCAACCCTATACCACTATTGCAAGACCATATATGACTAGAGCTGCTGAAATAATGATCTAGTGCGGTCAAGGCTTCACTGTGAAGTACGCATAAGTGCAACTCAGCAAGGTTACGGGTGAAGGATTCGACAGCACTGTTCACTGCTGGTCAGTTCAACTCAAGTAACAATATATCTTAAGTAACCAGGGGACTACATACATTATGCGGTATTTTGCGTCCGTATCAACCCTCTGCGATAATATATCAGCGATGGATCTAGACTATGTGCTTATAAAGCTCAAATGATCTTACCCTGTCGCAGATATGCTTTGCTAGGACCAACCCAGCCGATTGGTCATATATGCTCAATCGACATTGTGAGTCGAAGTCAGCAATAGTCAACACTGTCTCGCCTTTCAACAGCTCGCAACAGTATGCAAAGTTCCTAGTCGCTAGTTTGGAATTGACGCGAGTCTGTAGTTTTGTTGCCTCCAAGAAAACTTTGATATTCTCAGTTTCACAGCCCGGTACTCTATCCGTGAACTTGATGTTTATCAGAGCAGGTTTCTCTGACACCACCATAAGTTAGCAAGCAGAGGAGAAGAAATTGTGGCACTAGACGGGCCATACCCTCAATTGAAGTAACCATATAATGAGGATGAAATATCATGGATCTCGCTTTAAAAAGATCTTTGAAATCGTCCTTGTCTAAAGAATCGAATTCACTCTCACTGAATATTGCCTTTGTTCTGGTTTCCGGAAGTGTACCAATGACAGACTTGTTATTATCGTTCGAAGAGCGGCCACTCGCAGAATATGCGAAATCACGCTCATTTAAGTTGATTCGAACTCGACGCAGCTGTGGGACGTTTTTGTTAGACATAGGCCTTCCACGGGAACGTGCATTCGAAGGAGGTGGAGATGGTATGCGGTGGCGATTTTCATAGTCGTCCGTGACATGCTCGACGGTGTCTGAGTCTTCAGAATCTGAAAGTAGCGCATCGTAGAAGCTATGCGTAGAATTGTGTCGTCATGGCGAGCGTATGTCTAGATCAGAATTGATCGGGGAAGCGTCGCGAGAACGTGAACCCTGCCTTATTGGAGTAGCGGATTCATCACAGACTCTTCTGGTTGGTCTTTTACAACATTGGGTGTTATACGAGTCTGATGAATGTTGAAAATATCCATCGAACCGATCATGTTCGTCATTCACGGAAACCAAGGTGTATACAGAGGACGAAGGGTGTGGGTATCCGCTGGTAGTAACGTTATGACAAGGAGAGACAACATCAGGTTCATCTCCACCATCTAAATATTGTGGGCTTACCAAGACACTTGGCTCTATTTCGGCTGTGACGATTGGTGACAGTGACTCTGGCTGCAATGGCAAAAACGGTCTGGGTAGTTCTACTTTATATTTACCGCTTGTGTAGATATTAAGTAGATGCCGTCCCGTATCTATATCTGACTCTAACGTTGTTGGTTCGGATGGTATCGTTGTATGAACGGCGGAAGTATCGACCGACAAGGACCGGGGGAGTTTCTGCTCTGGCGGCTGTTCGCTAGCACCAGGCAACGGATCTGAATAAAAAGTGGAACGCGAGGGAGAATTTGAGAGGTGTATTAAGGTTAGAGTTCCAACTCTAGCATCGATGTCCATTTTCGTTATAGGCGGTGACGGCTGGTCCTGCGTAGCAGAATTTTCTATGGTATTGTATGGAGTAGAAGAGAATAACTGATCGCCTTCTGGATCTTCCGATGAGTAGATAACCTGAGAAGATGAAGAAGATCGACGATATCTACTTCCGTCAATGTCAAGGTCCACAGACCCATTCTTGGGTACAGGATTCGCAGGCGGTCCGGGAGACCAGTCCCGTTGATTGACAGTTGACAAACCTCCATCTCTCTCAGTATCATGACTACTGGATGCCCTCGTATACAACGGGGACGGAAGAGTTCTGCGTTTAGGAGTAGTTGAATCAGTGAGTGTCGGACTAATTTTCCGGAGTAGAATCTCATCATAAGGATTGAAACGGACAGTTGACGACGTTTGCTCGTGATCGTTTACAGCTTCCATGGGCGAAGGTTCCATCATGTGGCTGTTGTACTCGTCTTGGCTCTGGTAAGTGTGTAGCTTGTATTTATCGCCGGTTTCATTCTGATGGGAGGGCAAGATAGTTGTGGGTGCCTCGATGCTGCAGCTGAGTAGGTTTCCATCCCACTTGAGTAGTGCTGTTCCAGAGTTGCTGCGATATGTAATTTTATATGCCGGATGCGGGACCAGAAGTTTGCAAAGGTTTGGGAAAATACCAATATCTACCATTTCCGGAAGCCCTCTGTGTGTGACATCTGTCTTATGTGGACAAGAAATCTCAGCGCCTATAACGCAGGGTTCCTCATCTGGTGGAGTTTCGGGATATGCAGAATAATGCAATTCCGAGGAGGCAAAATCCGGTCGATCAGTTCGCACAATATTTATACCTTCAGCCTTGTGGCAACCCCACGAAAAGCTGGCACGCGAAAGATCACTGCTCTTGTTCCCCGCCTGGTCTTCGAACTCGATGTCGAGCATATTCGGAGCTGAATCGAGTTGGATATACTCTGTTTCGGTCAGCCCACTTGCAGTATACTCCTGAGCAAAAGACCTTGGGAGCTCCTCGGAAGTTAGCGAACAGCGGTTATTTGGAGAACTTTCTGTGACGATAGCGGGCCGCATGGGACTGCCCTCCACACCGCTCTGTTTCATGATAGTGTTTGTTGACATAGGAATTCGGCCTCCATCCAAGCTCGCAGCTGGAGAAGGGACAGCACTATTCAATTGTATTTCCTTCGTTGGAGGTCGGAAGGGTGTCCCAGAATTGAATAGCGGTAATAAATACGGAAAGTGTTTCATCGCTTGCGTTGTCATCATACACTGCCAGCAGATTTTACGCTCTAGTTCAACCATTGCGTCAAACATATATTCCTGCGCCTTTGGCAGCATGTGCTGCATCATCGTATTGTGTAAAATGATCCGTATTTCATCCCCGAACAATCCGTCGTCGAGGAACTTGGTTGGGTATACGTCTAACTCACCGTCCTCCACGCTATCATTATCTAAACCATTATTGAAGTCTTCACTTGATGACCCTTCGCTTTCTTCGGAGCGGTGTAGCGCTGATATAGGCCCAGGGGGGTCCAAATAGCGAGGTATGTCCAGAGAGTGGAGCTTGAGCGCATCCAATAGAATCGCGGCAAACAGAGATCCCGTTTCCGTACACCACCAATCGGATAATGTGTACGGTAAAGTTTCATCCAAGGATCCAACAACCGAGTACCCCCGCTGAATAAAGGGACGACATCCAGAATTAAAAGTCTTTTTCATGCGATTTGCAGTTATCTGCTTATCCTTTGCCGTCACACATCCCCTGAGAGTATTATAGTGTGACCGAAGGTTGATTAAGTAGTTTGTGCATGTAAGCTCCCAGGGAGACCAGCGAGCTACATCCCCAATAGCTGACCGGGAATCCTTTATCCTGATAGTTACATAGGGTGAAGTGATCCGTAAGTCCGTAGGTCTTGGAGATTTAATCTCTACAGTGTCTTGCCGCTGCAGCACTGATCCCTGAACGTCTCTGATGAGAGTTTCAGCCAGTTCCTCGGAGGGATGATACCTGAGTTCACCGATCAATAGAGCCATTCTGTCGTTTAATTCATCGACCCTTGTGTAAAGATACATTGGTCGATTAATGTTTTTCCTCTGCTGTTTTTCGACGTCCCATCTGTGTTTCAGCTTATCTCGAGCGGTACGTTCATAAGCACTGCTCCCGGTCGGAAACGCCAACACGAAGAACAGAGCATTAAACCAAGTCAGGAATAAATGTAGCATTGAGTCAGCTGCATTGTTTCGGCTCCTAACGGGGACTCTTGACCTTCTCCATAGTCGTCTGGTCAGCTCTTTTTGGGTCATTATGAAATCCGAGAGGTGTGGGATTGAGGCGTTTTGGAAGGCATAAACTAATGTCAATGACCAGTAAAGAAGCCAATGCGTATGACCGGCAGAGTGTAGAACTTCATCCAGTTGCTGAAATGGATCTTCCCGGTAGCCCCTAGGCAACGCGTCATCGAAGTCCTTGAGATAATCAAGCTGCTCCCGAGCTCTAGCGCAGCTCTGATTGATGACCCCGGGGGTGCCGGTGACATAGAACCAACGTTGTGTTAAGTCTGCTCCCAAGGGATCTCTTTCCGCTTTCCGAAAAGACGAATATATCCAGGATACCACACCACTTATGACTCGCTGAATTCTGAGGCGATAAGAGCTGCAGATGACACTCAACGCTTTGACCTTGCGTAGATCCTCGATAGTATTGTAAACTTTGATCAATGTTCGAACTTGCCAGCTGCAGAAAAAGTAAGCGTAGAACTCCCCACGTGTTTGTATAAGAGCAAGATTTCATACAACAACGTGTGAACATCAACTCTCATCGCCGACACGACGTCGCTTAGAATTGCGATCTGTTGTGGTTTTCCTTGTTCGACTTCGCCAGGAACAATCGCGACGGAAAGCAGATACTCAACTGTTCGTCCGATCAAATTTAATTTCAGTTGGTGAAGTTTCTGAAGGTCGGTATCATCGTTGTAGTGTCTTGTGGCCAGAAATCCGTCGGCGTATGGGCTATTGTTAGCCTTCCACAGCAATCCATACTTCATATGGTCGGAACCAATCTCTAGATGGCTCTCAACATCTTCCAACCTAGGTGGACGATCAAACCACACGGATGAGGCTCCACGACCACGCAAGGATGATATATGGATCAAAATAACCGGCTCGTCCTTCAGTGTGATGAAGCTGTCGAAACCAATATCGACACTTCCTCTGTGGTTGCCGCTATGGTGGCAGATTTCCACGGGTTTCTCGTCCTGAAAGAACTGTACATACATCTTCGCGCCCAGATTTTCGTCCTCTACTATCAATAGTTGACGATCCCTCCTTAAGTCAGATTTGTGTGGATACAGGCGAAATGGTAGACTGCCAGAAGTAGCGGCAGGCGTAGGACAGGCAGTACAGCAACAACCTAATCGTACCCGATTTCCGAATTTGTACCTAATCTTTATCTCTTCAGGGTTACTGCCTTGGACCTCATTGTCCTTTACACGCGCGACTCGAGAAACTTGAACGATGCTTCCATCCTTGACGTACCATGTCGAAATGACCTCTGCTATCTCTTCCCCCTCCATGTCACTATTTCGCACCGATTCCCGAGTCACAGGCCAGCGGTAATTCAGCCACCCGGTTGCAGCGTCATCTCTCACTCGGACCTGTGGTTTTGCAGTATTCTCTGGTAGGTAATCGGTTAGTCGGTACTCCGGGGCGTCTGGAATACGAAGGCCAAAGCCGAACCCTGAACGTTGGCCACGGGATAGTATTGAGCCGGGAGAGTCCGGAAAGTTGCCGCGGGCGAAAATGAGACCACATCCAGTGGAGGAACCAGAAGGTGCGGAGAGTTGTAGTAAGTCAAAATCGGCGCTCAGGACAGCAGTGTAGCCATTGTCGCCGAGTTCATGGGTGCCGGATACAGGAGGGTTGAGCTGATCGGGTGAAGTGTAAAAGGGCGTGAAAATGTCCAAAGAGGTGATGTCTGGGTTGGAGGTGTAGAGACTACGTGAACAAAAATATTAATTTCCAGTTCAATCTTGTCTCATGCTCATAGATAGGTAGAACGCTGCGCCCGCCATAGACAAAGCGAACCGGACAAGAGAGTTGCAAAGTCCGAGCATGACGTGAAGAGGTAGCGATATAAGCTCCATACCGAAGTTTAGCCTGTGACCCAGCTCTTGGGAAACTATTCTGGGCATCACTACTGTGATCGAGGTTCTCGGCTTTTGCAAGAGGACTTGAAGAATCAAACCCTCAAAGTTACAGCATGTTAACATGACTACTGATATTGCACAAAGCGGGGACTCGTTACCTTCAGCCATCTGCATTGAAATATATAAAGTTATTGTTAAAGGCTCTTGGTTAAGAAGTAGGTATAGGATGTGGAATTTAGAATTCAGACATTTGACTCCCCTCAATTGATTTTATGTTTGCTACGGACTGTAGTCCCAGCCGTCAGTTGGAGAATGCGCAAGCTACTTGTACGTAGCGTCACCGATATATCTTGGCGAAGGCTGCCTGCACGGAAGAGGAGTTCGGACACCCTATATCTGGAAGAAACACCTACCAAATAGGGAATTATCGAGTGCCACACACTGTACTAGGTAAAACGCTGGGAAGAAAGGGTAGATTGACAGCAAATAGAAGTTGTCTCAAGCCTCCTCTGCCCCCAGTCAATACCCTGGTTGTATCGCAAAATTGATTGAGTAAACCAAGTCTAAAGTCAAATCCAACTGAAGTTCGAGATGAATTCTAGCTCTAAACTTAAAATGGTAGGTGGTGACCGACTATAAAGGTGTTAGCCACGGTGAAGGGTTGGTTTGTTCAGAGTGAGAGGAAATGACTCTTGTTGAATTTCGAAGTTTAATGGCGTTTTTGGAGCCAACTGATTGGTTTAAACATGGGGCTCTATGATGGTAAAATTTCTTTTTGCGAGCCGTGCCAACTGTTGACCGATACAGCACAAAAAGTTCGTTTCACCCAAAACTGAGACAGAATTAGAGTCCAGGGAGAAACCTTAGGCGACACTTCTCGCCCATGAAAATAATAGGGAAAATAACAGGTTTTAATACGAGTGACTGGCTATGATTACCGCAGCGTGGCTTTGTCTTGTGGACTAAGATCTAGAATCTATGATTATTAGTAAATGAGTAGGAGCAGTAAGGCTCCTATTGATGAGTGCTGGAGGCGAATTTCTGAATGATATCCTCCTCCTGTCAATTTCGAGTTGCACTAACCATAATATACTACAATCACAATATAGAAAATAATACTCCCCCTTCTGGCATCCATTTATTTCAATGTTATTTTCGTCCTTTCTAGCCTCTCGCGAGAAACCCATAGTATTTCTCCCGGGGCCCTAGACAGAATGATACAAAAGTGATATCCACGATGTCAAGTGCGAGGATGTTTATCTGTAGTCTAGTCCTTACAAAATAATTGGGATTTTCTGGCCACAAAAATTTACCCGGCCGTAGGTACACACCCAGTGGAGCTGAAAGTGAATTCGGGCCTCCCTGGTCAGCTGGGCTTTATTTTCCTAACTTTGTTTATTGTCAAGACCTTTCGTTTTTGTTGTGCCGTTGCAATTACAACGGGTATTTCCTTGTCTATACAAGGGGCAAGGCGGATTCCTCTAACTAAACTCGTAAAGCAGCCCCGCTCAGGGTGGTTGGGATTGTAGCGAGCATTAACGTACGTCCTCTTCTCTCACCAATATTTGCTATCACTGTCTGAAAAGTGGAATATTTCGTATAGGCATTTTTTTACAAGAAAGTATCATTGAAGGACTTCGTTCGTACCTTAATGCTTGCTATGAAGGAGTAATAACTTAAAGGCATTTAGATGAACACCCCAAGGACTGCCTTGTTTTACTCAGGGGACTTGTCTCGGGATGCGCCGTTCTCGGTCGTGGCGGTGACACTCTTCTAATGTCTCCCATGTCAATTCCGTCACCCTTCGGCTATTCCCTACACGCTCGGGTTAAGGGGGTTGGTTGCAATAGTTCCTCGGGTGGTGAATAAGAGTGGCCAACTCGGACATCTAGCATGTAATGATTTGTGGTAAACTAGCGCTTTTTTCATTGATTAATTTAGCTGATCGATAGGTCTAATTGCCAAATTAAATGGAGTATTTCAATCAATACTAAAACCCGATGCATGTAGAGGCAGCAAAGGCAAAATAAAAATATCTAATTGAAACGATCTCTTATTACTACTCACTTCTATGGCAACCTAAGTATCGAACTAATCTAGTGACACTAACAGTTGGTGAACTACTTCGAACCGATTCGTAGTTAACACGGCCAGCTAGTACACTCGGCTAGCGACCCTTCTGTTCACGATCACGCCTTGCACACTGCGAACCGAAATAAATATCAATCTTCTCCCATATGCCGAATGCCTACACCGCCATCTCTCTTTCACAACCGCAACTTTCTCAACAGTCGCAAAACCGGCGCAGCAATTCAAGGCGCAAAATCAACCCCCCCCCAAGTCAATGCACGCATGAGTTTATATATTGCAAAAGCTACAGATTAATGTCATACTGGTTTTCAGTTTGCCGCGTAGAAGTTGTCATCAAAGAGAGGTCCATTGATAGATCCCGGGCCAAACCAGCCCGCGGGCTACATGTTTAAGCAGATAGGGGATGAGAACTGCTTGGGCTGGAGTAGCAAGCTAGCTTAATCCAGTATGTTGCATCTCCCCGCTCCTAGCGTCCAAACCAGGTTCACAACTCTAACTTCGTCCGCATTTTAGAAGTGTAAAGGATTTGGACTTACCCAAAATTGGCTATCCCGGAAATGCCATCCGTGGGGGGGAGCTCCGCCAACTGACCGGCTCGCCCGGAGGCGGGGGGGGATAAGGGTCCTGTCATACTCTAGCCAGAGTAAATACAGTATGAATAAACAACAACAATAATGCCATCCGTACCTCTAACTTACACTCACTACAGTATACTAAGATTCTCCATAGTTACATACTGCCACCCGAGATACCAAAATAACGACAAGATTTTGTTTCTGCTCGCCCGTGTACCACCGTGGTCTCTGGGTGTACCTATGATAGGGTTCTTGACTGAAGTTTAGCGCGGTAGATCACCCGCAGAGCCGCACCATTTTAGTATAGTCTACCTTCTTGGCAGAAGAATCCTACCACTACAATTTAGATTGTCACCTCAAATCATCGTCAATTCTCCTCTTTTCTCATTTTACAGCGCCCAGATAGTTGGGAATTACGTTCCTGTTCTTCCAGGTGCTTTTCACCATTCATCAAAAAAGGTGTGCCCCAACCTATCATCTCACCAGCCAACAGACTCTACACGGACTTCTCTCAACCATCGGCGGTTACGAAGGAACCTTCATCGCTTGGTCCTGATCCTTCTCCATCCCAATCTCGTGTATCAAGCACGCCGCTTCGCTGCCTCCAGTTGCATCCAGTTCTCATTAGGTAATTAGTGCATAGATTCTAGTTAATAAATTTCAGGATTCGACGGGAGTACTGTCCCGGCAATTACGGATGAAACGTCAGCTGTCAGGCGGGGTGTTGTATCTCATTATCAAATACAATGGTCAGCGTCAGAATGGGTTTGTTTCTGCAGCGAGATCTGTCAGATGGGCCTGTATCTGGAGAAAATCAGATCAGATTTTGGAGGTGCTTCCCAGTCCGTAAGCCCATATCCATGTGCCCTACTGCCCATGCAGGCCAGCCCTACGCAGGCCAACCTTACCGAGACTGGCTATCTAAGTATCTATCTGTCAGACGGCACTGTATCCAAACAATTATCAGTCAGAGAAGGAGCGTATCTCAAAAATTACCGGTCAGCAAAAAAGTGTTTCATCCGCAATTGTTGGGACAGTAGTACTGTATGGAGTCGATTTATAGTTTGCCGTTCTCTATGCTACGAGAGAGAGTATCCAATGAGGGGCATGACCGCCAACGATTTCAGAGACCTCGACCACGACTGTTCATCATTTGACGGCTCCTTGCACTCAAACAACGGGAAATCTCGTTGACAACTCCTGGATATCTATTCTTTCTAGCAGGCATGGTCGACGTTATCTACACGGCTGTGAGGAGGCTTCACCGTTGCACCTTGAGATGGAACGACTGCCGGGCCAACGCAAGAACGTGATATGGCGGCTGATGGGTCGCGGGAACATCATTCCCGGCACCTTGCAAAAAAGAAACACTTCGGCGACTGGTTCACAATCGCACAGAATCTGAATCTCGGTATTTTAGTTAATCCATGAGAGAAGGGAAGTCAGCGGAGATGAAAAGATACGGAAACAAACTGCATTACAGCTCCGCAAGGTAAAATACGTTTTGCTTTTAGTAGAGGGTTATTCTAAAGAATTTTTGGCAACGAGTATGATACTTACATACATATATACTTGACTAAGATACAACTTTACCCTAAATCCACCGCGATATGAAGATGACAAACGATCATTGAAGGGTATGGTTGTGTCCGTGCTGGTTGTATTAGATGTTATATATTGTTCGACGTCACTACGGTATAGATACATGTACGGACTCCCGGAGAGCAAAAACAGGATGCAAGAGAAAACTCAGATAGAGACAAACTATTCGACGATATATACAGAGCACAGAACAACACGAAGGTTGTGGCAAGTAGTTTGACTTAGGCGAGCTGGAATTTGACCGTGACAAGTGTTATCCACGGCCCCAGAATATGTTTTGGTAATGTTCAAATACTGATTGCTAGAAGCTTGTATATTCTAAAGTACAGGTACATTCATGGACTTATATACGCGGTAGTCGGAGTATGTCTTTGTATGTCTTGTACGCATGCATGCGCACTCAGCTGGCATCTCCAGCTGAGTGGCATCTCCAGCTGAGATATGGAATGACCATCATCTTAGAGAGATTATGCATCAGCCCAACTGAAGCCATACATACGACAGGAGATAAACCATATATGCAACAGGTAAGTCTCGGGAGTTTGCGAGTGATCTCCGATGATTCATTCAGGGACAATTGCATCACAGCGTGCTGGTAATCGGAGAGGGGTAGATATGGGCTGCAGTAGGTATACACCCGACAGTTCAGAAGTAGTCACAAAGATAATAGGGCGAAAGGGCGAAGAAGGAGGAAAAAGCGGTGGCTATGGTGGTGGTGATGGTAGTCAGCGTTATCTTCAGCATCACGAAGTAAAGTACGACAAGCACAATAATAACGAAAATCTAAATATCATTTCAAACCAAATAAGTAGGTACCAATCGTTGCCTTCTTTATTTTTCCATCGTCAGCTACTCTGGAATCTAAACCGGTTGTGCACAACTCACTTCACACACCCCCGACCCTGTGCATTTCTTCGCTACTTCCTGTGTCAACCCGTTGTTTCATATCCGAATCGATCGTTTGCAGCTGTAGCCGGATAAGAACGTAATAAATTCCCCAAGTTACCGATCTGGTATGCTCCCATGTAGAGCACGCACATAGTCTGAAGTAGCAAAACGAAAATCTGCCGCTGCTCAGTGCTAGGCTTCGGGATGTATTCCACGTTCCATGCGAACTTGGGTCCACTTATTGCAATGGTGAGAAAATGTTGACACGTTTATTCTGCGGTGGGTGTGGAAAGCTGTCTGTTGTCTAGTCTAAAGTCTGAAGAGAGAAAAGGAGAGACCACGAAGCCCACAATGCTATACTAAGAGTGGCAAGCCACGTCACTGCCAAGTAACCACACGATAACTGTCAATGATTTCGGGCGAAAGCCCTTATTTCCGTCAACAGAAAAAAGTCCGATTGTAAAGGCCATGGCACCTGCACCGTCAGTAGTGTCCACATTTCTCGAGTCTGGGGGTGAATGTTAATTGCCTTATCTAGCAGTAAATGCCAATATAAATTGCCTCGGTAGCCTAGAAGTGCAGCGCTTAAGAAACATATGTATGCGTCAGACGAGTGAAGAAAGTGAGCGAACCCGTGCTAGTTTCACATCGCGCAACACATTCCCAAGCTCCCACTCCACACAAGTCATGCCTATCGGTCCTGATGGCAGGAGAAGGGAGTCAACACACGAAGAACCCATTTGTGTTATTCAGATAAAGTCTGTAGGTTATTCCTTTCACAAAATGCAACAGAAAACTAGGGTGGGCAAAACTGCCATTCATCGCATTGTCAATGACTAGAACACAATCATCAATGTATGGTCTATGTGGAAAGCACACTTCAGAAAAGTAATGCTAGACCCTAAACAACAACCTCATGCACATGAGAAAGTTATTGTTGTCACACAATGGTTGTGGGAGGAGTAGCTGGGAAGGTGTATTTACCGGCAGATAGATGGCATGCCTAAGAGGGTCTGTTCCCTGCTTGACAACAATGGTGGTCCTACATGATGGTAGAGGATCTTATATATGTATACTACTTGTTATTTCATTCTTAATCAAACTGACCTGTGTTGTGTTGAGGAATTGACTTTCAAACGTTGCCCGTGAGTCGCGAAAATGCCAAGCGTTCGCTCACTTTCTTCACTCGTCTGGCGTTCATCGGTGGGTAGGTCAGCAAGGCGGTCCGATTTCCCGGCTATTAATTGTTCGCCGGATTCGAGGTCGACGCCATTCGTTGATTCAAAGACGCTGCGGTGATAGTGTAGTGATTGTAGTCCACCTGCGTGCATTCACGGTTACTATACTGCCTGGAAGGAAGTCGCCGATACACTGGAAGTCGGTGAATTGACTCATAAGCTCTCGTAGACTTATACATAGCTTTTTACTCGCCACTGGTATTTCTAATCCATAGGCTTCTATGGAGTTCCACGGAGCTCCAGGCTCTCCAATATATAAAGACAAAGATTCGCCCTTAGATATTCCAATAGACTTCTTCCGCTTCACACTTGCAACATTACTAGAGGATAAGTAGGCCGTATGGGACTGATTTTTCGGCTATTGAACTATTCGCTGGATTTAAGATCGACGTCGTTCAAGTTGTTTCGAGGAAGTTGCGTTATGGCAGGTAGAAGAGAGGCGATGATGGATGTTGCGTGTGTTGTGGTTCACAAACAACACTGTACCTTCACCTGAAGGGCAGCTAGTCGGGTGTAACGGCGGCGAGATTGCTGCGAAGTTATCGGAGTTTGCGGGGTGTTTCTGGCACTTTGTTGACTCGGGGTTGCTGTCTGCGGGGGTGATCGGTTCGAATCGGCACGAGCCGTGATAATTCGAATGGAGCCACATCATAGTCAGTCGGCAGAGTTAGTATTGCCAGGGAAGTAATGATTAGGCGAGAAAGAGGGAGACGAGGAGTGATGATTAGACATGGAAGAGAGAAAGAGAGAAGAGAAACAAAACACATCACATGACTAAACTAAGAGTTGTCTTCCTTAGCTTGAGCTCCACACCCAAGATGACATCATGAGTGCACCATACCATCCTGGCAACAGGAAAGAGATTGGCAAACTTATGTTCAAGGGCCCACAATTTCACTCCACTCTAGGTCACTCGATCCGTTTCTCATTCCGTGTCAATCGTCCGTCGACGTCTCCGCAGATGAACGAGGCCCACTTGAATGATTCTGGTGGCTTGGCGCGAATTCTATTAATGTAGCCTAAGGCTAACATTGGCGAGGGGATAGTAAACACACTGGCATCGGGGGCAGTGTGCATGGACCATTGTCGTATTATGTGGTATGAAGTACCTGCATAAACGTAGTCTCATTCCCAACCCCTCACAGAGAGTCCGGTGTAATAAAAAGCTCGATGTAACTCCGTTGCCATGGAGTGACAGTGGAGCCCCACCGAACGTATCCTCAGTCACTCCGATAAAATATAATTTGGATAATGTACAGACTCTGTTTGGGATTTTATCAGTTTTAGAGTGTGGTAGGTAATATATAAGTGGAAGATGCATATCTGGGTACAGTCATTAATTGAGGATCACATCTGCAATCCTTTCTGAATGATCTCCAAATGATTTCTGGAAAGCACTCCGAATGCACTCTGGCTTCGAAACTTATTCGGAACTGCTGGTTGAATGTGACGTGTCCGGAGTGGTACAGATTACTTCCTACTTATGTTAAATACCATCTCAGTAAGTTATTAATTGCATCAAGATGGGTAATTGATACGAAAGTTGATAAATCGGAGCTGGACTTCTGATACTTGCGTACTCGCCAAGCTAGGAAGACTTAATACACCAGACTCCTCTGTGAGGGCCTGGGAACAAGACCGCTAAGAAACTGCATTTTTCAATATTGTCCTACCGCGAGTATAAAGCGCTCACGCTAACCATTACAGTGATCGACCATCCAGTGACGAATACCGCCTGTTGACGAATCCCATACAAAACTAGGTAATGTTTTTATTATTAATTCTTAAAATTCTCAAGGCAATCTCCAACTAAAGTAGATACATGCGTATGCCCTTTTTTACCGTACGTACGACTATCTTTAATTAATTCAATATTTGATTGCTTCCTTCCTCTTTCCTAGCCAAGGCATTCTGCTGGGAGCTCGAGTCTATACACCACCGAAAAATATACACTCTAATGACACTGACTAATAACTACTTAATATATACATCCAATAAAACAAGCACGAATATACTAAACATTATCGCCCCAAGCTTCGAAGATCGCATGCTCTCTTCAAATTGTAGAGGGGCGCCTAACACGCAGTTAGTGTGTGAAGTGGCTATTTTGATGAAGCATGTATGTTTATAATGCGGTGGAGTCATAAGAATGAAAGCTTCGGGGGCGGCAAGTCTGGACTCCAGATCGGTGAGGCGAGGTTGGGACTCTAGGTCTCTAGGGATCTAGGACTCAAGGTCAGCAGGGAAGGATTAGAACTTTGACATGGTGTAATTGGAAGGGAGCGGGCATGAGGGAAACTGCAGCTTGGCAAGCCGCCATGCTAGACAAGCTTCCCCCAACTATCGTGAGGCTAAGCGTCTAAGCTTAAATTTCCCTGCCATATCGATTGATCTAAACAGCCGCCTGCTTCCTATCCATCTTATGAAGGTTTCTCCAAGATGTTAGAACTTGGAAAGTTGGAAATCTGCTCAACTCCACACCCGGTATCCGGTGGCTCCAGAAGCGGCCACCTTAGCTTTGTAATTTGTATGTAGAAAGACCGGTAGAGAGTAAGAGACAGCGGACTTCTCACTGCGCCTGCTACTTCCAACACATGATATCCTTGAATAATAATCCCATCTCCAGATCGTCATACAAGCATCTCCCTCTTCATTTCAAAACTAATATAGCGATAGTTTCGTACTCAGAACCCCGTCTCGGATCCCGTGAACTCTAATCCTAAATACAATGTATATTACTTTTTAAATGCGTAATGAACAAGTTTCCTGTTGTATATATGGATCGCCACCCTTTGTAAGGCTTATGGGCTTTAGCTGGGCTGACGGTCATTCGGGACTCGGCTGGAAATGGCAGCTGAGTGCGCGTGCATGCGTACAAGGCATACCTGAATGCTGTACATATGAACATACAAGCTCCCATGTTGATACAATCAATCATCACAAATTTCAACATTTCTGTTACAGATGTACATGATGCTACAGGTCTGATACATGGTCACTGCTGCAGGGGCTGATGCCTCCTGTATATATCTCGAGTTTTTCTCCTTCTCTCTCCTCTGTACCATAGAATACACGCACACGGTTCTCCCCAACTTCCATATCGTAACAATTTCTGTTACTTTGGATGGTTCGGTGACCTGTTCATTGGCTTCTCTATCTCGAGGGCCAGAGGCCCGTATATGTACAATCTCCCATATGCGTACGCGTATGCTCTGACATGAGACGCATCACCCTGGTCCTGATGCATATCCTCATACAACCACCATCTTCATACAAGTCTTCATTCTCATACAAGACATCAGACGGTGCTGAGACTCACGATCCAAGTACACATGCAACAATTTCTATTGCATGATAGGTCTCTGTCTTCTGTGGCCAGAGATGAGTCTCGTATGGCCAGAGATGAGTCTCGTATGGCCAGAGATGAGTCTCGTATGGCCGGAGATTACTGTCGGCCTGATAAGTCTATACATAGATGCGTACGCACGCATTCACACTTGTACTCATATATATATGGCCTCGTGGCACTCTTAGATAATATACAATCAAGCTTCTCTATCATCACTATTTGAACAGGTTATGAGCCCGGCGCCCGCTGCAATCTTTACTCCAAAAATACTCTATTTATATCTTACGATTTAAGAGCCTCAAAACCCCTAACCCACTCACAACCATCCCTGCTCATCAGCCGCAACACCATCACCATCTATCACCCTCCATCGTCACCTTCCTAACCTCCTCCACTCTAAAAGAAAAAAAAAAAAACATGTCAAACGAAACATTTAAAACCGATCCTGGCAATGTGCACAAGCTGACCGAGGAAAACTACCCTGGCTGGAAGCAAAAGATTCGCCAAGTCCCATCGCCAAGAAAGTCTACGATATCGTCACCAGTGTCGAACTCCTCCCTGTTAGCAACGGCATCGGCCTACGCCCTCTACAAGAAAGCTGGCCTGACTGAGCCAATATGGCACTAGCACAAATACACCTCGGATGCTGCAACGAACTCCTTCCACTTATTGACGATATTAACGACCCCATGGAAATGTGGAAAGCACTTAGGGACCGACTTGACAATGCCTCAACGAAACTCAGCCGCACCCAAGTCCTGCGGAAGTTCACCACCTCTTGACCATCGCCAGACGAAACGGTCACTCAGTACTTTACCAAATCAATCGCCTTCCGCAAGAAGCTAATCGGCACTAATGAAAATATCACCCATGACGCCATGATGACACATATCTTCATTACCCTATCTGATTCATATGAAACGACCATCCAAATCCTTGAATAGCAAATTCCTGCTCCCACAGCCCAGCAGTGTATGGATGCGATCCGCGAATATGCCGATGAAATGACCCTAACCAAAGAAAGGGGATATACGTCCACCTGAGTGGCCCTATACTTCCGTGGCGGAAATCGTGGTCGTGGCAGTGGCTGTGGCCATGGCAGACAAGGTGGCAGACGAGGAGGCGAATGAGGAAACAGATGCCAGAAGCACAATTGCACATACTGTAAAATGGACAATCATACCACCGAAGCATGGGGAAAGAGAAAACGCACTGAAAATGACAATGGCAATACAAACACCTCCAGGAATGACGAGCGAACATACTATCACTGCGGTCTCACAGGACACTTCAAGACCGAATGCATTCACTTCAAACATGCCCGGGATCAACGCAACAAAGTCAACAAAGGCACAACATCCGCATCGCTTGCTACAGCAGGACATTGCGACCTGATCTAACTAGCCCAAAATGCAACCGCACTCACCGCAGCCTCCGCTCCAGCTGCATGAGTCATCAACTCCGGAGCATCTCACCATATTTGCAATGACCGCACCGAATTCAACTCAATAAAGAAACTTTGTTAGCCAATAGTCATTGAGCTTGGAGATGATAACAAAGTCACAGTAAGCCACCATGGACTCGTTAACGTTTCACAGGAGTACGAAGTTAGTGCTCTCTACACGCCCTCGTTCCGGCTCTCACTTCTCTCCATCAATCAATTGGACACAGCCGGGTACACATCCACATTTGGACATGGCAAGTACTTCATATCATCTCCATCAATCACCATCACAGGCAACCGGGTCAATGACCTCTAAATCATATCCCCCGCAACTGCACTCACTTCGACAGTACCAAGCATGTCTTCGAAGTCCACTTCAAGAAGGAGAAAGAAGAAGAGAAAAAGAACATCATCGAGCGCACATATCACCGTACCATCATTGAGCGCACATACCACCATACCATCATTGAGCGCACACACCACCGTACCATCAATCGCGCACTCCACCAAGCCTACTACAAGCCCACTCCACACCGCCTCTCCAAGTGCAGCTGGCACCGTACCTCAAAGTCCACCGACCACTCGGAAGTCTCTCACAATCTCAGAATCACGACTGTGGCATTGCCATCTAGCCCATATTAATTCTACTGCCCTACGATCTCTAATTGATGGATATACAAAAGACGACTCAATGTGCACCGCATGCATCCAGGCCAAGCACAAGCAGAAGATCATCAAAGTCAAGACCAACTGTACTACAAAGCCATTTGAACTCGTACATTCAGATGTGTGTGGACCATTCTCCACGCCCACCTCCACCGGCCATCACTACTATATCCTATTCATTGACGATTACACACACTACACCTCTGTTTGGGTCCTTCCAGATAAGAAGTCCAAAACATGCACCTCAGCCTACCAATCATTTCAGGTCCGAGTTGACTCTATGAATATGAAGTGAAACGATTTCAGGGCGATAATGGCCGCGGAGAATATGACAACAAGACCTTTTGACTGGTGCTCGCTGCTCATGGCACAACATACAAACAGTGTCCTCCCTACGCTCACCATAAGAATGGGGTTGCCGAACGCATGATCCAGACCATCACCGAGAAAGCATGATATATGATGATTGACTCCCTGGCGCCACTTGTCTTTTGGGGAGAAGCAGTTAATACCGCTGTGGCGGATATCCTGGATCAGGAGATCGCGCACTGCAGCTTCTGTAGGAAGCTACGAAAATGAAGGTTTTGTTTCGAGGAGCATAGGGAGGGAGTAGCCGCAGCGAGATAGTTGATTGGCTAGAACTAACAAACAAAAAAGAGTAGAATGAAAGAGATGAGATGATGATAGGTACGTGATTGGTGAGGTCTGTCTGAATCGTGGAGTTGGATGCCATCAGTGAAGGATCTTCAACCTTGTCAATGGCGTGATGCAGAGCCGCGATAACCCTAACCCTGTCATGTACCCACTCAAATGTGTGGCTTTATAGTGGTGGGAGCCGTTTTCCCACCACACTGCAGTCTACCTGCACCAGCGAACCCCAAATGAAGGCCTAACGAAAAGAGACGGCTGTGACGGCTATCAAGGACCATATCCAACTCCATACGAGATGCTGCAAGCATTTGGCAAGCCCTCTCACAACAAGGATGGCAATGAAATTTCGTACAAAGCTTCTCTCCACCATCTTCAGCGATTCCGCTGCTACGCCAGTCGACTTATCCCCGAGCCGCAAAACCATGGAAAATTCAGCACAAGATCCAAGCCATGTATGATGGTCGGTTACGTGCACGATTCGACTACACTTTGGAGGATATGGGACCCAGCATTCCAAGTAGTAAGATCACAGTCCGATGTTATTTTTGACAAGGAGAGGAATGCCCACGCTTCATGCCTACAAGGAGACCAAACAGACATCTTTGAGCTACCAGAAGAGACGGAATATATTCAAAAATCGACAGTGGAAATGGATTTCTCCAAGCACAACACTGTAAAACAGGTGGAGATGGACTTCTCCATAACCATGCAGGAACCAGTCGAACAGGTGAAGGCCATGGAAGTGGTGATCATGACTGTACTGACGATGATACAGATCACAATCTGCCCGACGCTGACAACCGTCAAAGTCTCCCTGCAAGAACACGTGCGAGATCACGTCTTCCTGATGAGGAAGATGCACCACCGGTGTCCAGAGAAACCGTCATCCACAATCGACATCTCCATCGTGAAAATGACAAAGCCCGCCGAATGGTGGCCATGACCAAGCAGTCATGCCAACCCCGGCCACCACGGCCACCACGCACGAATCGTGTCACAAGAAGTCAGGTTAAAATCTCCGCAAATGAACTAATTATCATGGCAAAGGCTCTTGCATCAACGTCTATCAACAGCGATCCATTCACATATGCGGAGGCCATGGAAAGCCCACAATGAGACGACTCGAAACGAGTAATGGAAGAGGAATGCACATTGATCCTGCCCAATTACACATTCACAACTATCAACTCCCGGGAAGCAAGGCAATTGCGAGTCAAGCCAATTGGCTCCAAATGGGTCTACAAGACGAAACACAACATCAGCAACAACCCTGGTTTCCGTCTGAAACACCTGGGTGTTCCGGACGACTCTGACGGCTCTGATGGAACCTTGTACTCTCTGACAGAGAATTACAAGCTTCCTATCGCCCAGGCGACGGGTCGCATTGCATAGCAGAGCACCTGGAAGCGCCGGCGACAAACCTATGAGCGTCTGGGAGCACCTCCAATCACAGTAGAGCATTCTGGGAAAAACAACATCTTCTTTGGGAACGCTGCTGGTGCACGTCGAACTCATAGCTACTTCTAATCGTGCAACGATTTTTGAAACTCATGTGTTCAGATTGTATTCTCATCTATGTATCTATGTATCTATATAGCTACCAATCTACAACTCAGAGATACACTCTGAGGCCGTGATCGAGTGAGTTTGGACATGTGATTGGAGATCGAGATTGAGTGAACTCAGAGATGCACTGGGAGGCCATGACAGAGTGAGTTTGGAGATGCACTTGGAGGCCGAGGTCCAGTGAACTCAGAGATGCACTTTGAGGCCGTGATCCAGTGATGTGGGAGATGCAATTTGAGACCGAGATTCAGTGAACTCAGAGATACATTGGGAAGCCGTGATCGAGCAAGTTTGGAGACGCACTTGGAGGCCAAGATAGAGTGAACTGAGAGCTGCACTTGGAGGCCGTGATCGAGCGAGTATGGAGATGCACTTGGAGGCCGAGATTGAGTGAACTGAGAGCTGCACTTGCTGTCCGTGATTGATCCAGTTTGGAGATGCACTTGGAGGCCGAGATTGAGTGAACTGAGAGCTGCACATGGAGGCCGTGATTGATCGAGTTTGGAGATGCACTCGGAGGCCGTGATTGAGCGAGTTTGGAGATGCACTTGAAGGCCGTGATGGAGCGAGTTTGGAGATGCACTTGTAGCAGGCCATGATCGAGCAAGATTGGAGAAGTACTTGGAGGTGGTCGATCTGGAGGCGGTCCGTGGGAGGCGTGCCAGGTGCTGAGACTCTGTTCATCGGTTAGTTAACTCGAAACCGTGGGAATATGACAAGGTGACTTCACCTTTGAAGCTCTTATGGAGAACTGGCTGGTGGCGGTGGATCGGTAGGGAGGTACGCTGGAAGCGGAATCTACATTCAGGGGTCAACTCAAAACCGTGAGAACCAAGGGACCACAGACAATCTTAGGTGTATGCTGTACTCTGTGTTAACTCATGATTATGGAATGGAGTGATAGAGAGGGATGACTTAACTTTGTGTTCTTGCGATGATGGTAGAGTTGTGGACAAGAAAGAGGGAGATAGGGGATGACGATGAGAACGATATGGAGAATACGAGCGGCTATGAGAAATCAGGAGTCAGACTTGCTGTTAGGGGTTCTCTCCTAATAGCGGTAATGATACATGTTAATCGCAGCAAGTACTCTTGACTACCATTCGGAAGTGGATACCATTGGTCATTGAAGCAAAACACCTTCTTGCGGAACGAAACATGGAATCAGTTGGACGGCCCTTAGCGGGGTTACATCCGAGCCGTATGTAATGATTTGATGAGAGCAGACTTATCAAGCGGATTCGCAAGATGATGCAATTATGTCGCCATTACCGGGATGTGAAAAACCATCAGCGGTGCGCATGATCATACATTACACCTACTACACCTTGATAGCGGGACATTGCAATAGTCAGTGGAACGGCGATGGCCAAACTTGAGCCAAAGCTAAGGACTAGAGCACGGCACGCGTTATGCAATATGCGAGTATGAGAGATCGTCGCACCTTATTTCTCAGAGATAAGGGTCGGTGCGCGCACTCCCCGGTTCACGGAA
>Ga0307514_10001025_pt1 | contig 40471 bp, 57 predicted proteins | sample 16_EM_MG_FD_203088 | JGI IMG/M metagenome (GOLD analysis project Ga0307514, IMG submission 203088) | Populus trichocarpa ectomycorrhiza microbial communities from riparian zone in the Pacific Northwest, United States - 16_EM | ecosystem: Host-associated > Plants > Roots > Unclassified | place...
AAAAGAGGCAAAGAATTTTAGTAGTCCATACCATGTACTAGTACTTTTGCCTACATAATTTTAGCAGATGGCAACACAGATCCCGCAGCCTGCTGTGGTGGTGGTCGTTGTGGTGGTGGTGATTGTATGATCTCCAACTCGGCATTTTTGAAAAATTTTTGTGTAATTTTAAAAACCGGGGGGGTGGGGCAAGAAAGAATATGATTGTGCATGTGGATGCAAGTGTAAAAAGTGCAAGGAGTAGAAGAGGGGTTCGTGTAAAGTTGATGGAGATATCTGGGTTCAATATCCAAAATGGAAATTAATATACAATGCGCATGCTCCACACCAACAAGGGGAAAAAGCCCCACAATCCCTACCCTACCAAGCTCCCCGTCGCTTCGGGCCACATGCCCACAACTAACGGTCTATTCGGCAGCCTGCCCGCCACCGGCGCCAAAACCTTCATTCTATGCCTCTGCTCTTCCACATCGACGCTGCCCACGCCATTCCAATCAGCTTCCCATCTCCACCAAGATTTCCCCCCCCAAAAAAAAGAGAAGAGAAGAAAAGAAAAGAAAAAAAGTGTCACTTACACATAAACAAACCCCATCACACTTGCTTCGGCCATAACGTCCACAGGGTCATCAACATCGCAATGTAGCAGCGCAAGCACACAATGCGTGAGCATTGCTGTTGGGGGGTTAACCCTCTCCAGTAAGGGTAGGCTCGTAGTAAGATCTACACTGTCTAAGCCCCCGGGGAGAAGAGAGGTGTTACTCATTGACGACGCTGCCCTACCATATCAGCACCTACATATCTCACCCATCTCCATCTCTATTGGGGGAGGGGGGGAGAGCATACAATCATTCAACCTAAAAATCCTCAACGCGCCAAACTCCACTGTCATCGTATATGGGCTTAGCGTCTTCTTGGGCTCCCCAAAAAAGTACTCTTTAACTTGTCTTGCTCGGGAGAGTTTTAAGAACGTCTCATCTCTATCCACGCAGCCACCCGATTTTGGGATTTTCACAACAGAAATGCCACTTGTGGGGGTGTCGTAGCGTCGTAGCATGTCGGAGTAGAGGCGCTCAGAGCCGACGACGACGAGCGTAGTGACGCCAAAGTCGGCAACGGCGTGCTGGATTAAATCGTAGTTTTGGGGGGTGGAGAATTGGAGAGGGGTGTCGATTAGGAGGCCGGAGGATTGTGCTGCCAGTACCAATATTAGCTTAGCTCAATATACCAATTTTCTTGATGGCTGGAGGTGGTGGAATATACCGTCTCTATCCTCGCTCAACCTACTCATCACCGCCAACGCCATCCTTGACACAAGTTTTTTGTACAGCCTCGGGCTCGCTTCGGGGCTCTCAAAGCCGTAGTAATACACCAATGGCAGCTTTACGGGGACCAAGCTCGGCCCGCTAGTAGGACTCGTTCCGAACCCCTCCTCTACATCCATAATCGTGCTGAATGTCGTTGCCGTCAATGTCCCAGGTAGACTCAGTACCCCCTCCCGCGGGTCAAGGTTGACAATACATGGCTTCCCGCCCTGGCGGATCGCGTAGCCAGTGAGGAGTTTGATGAGCGAGGTTTTGCCTGCGTCGAGCGGGCCAATGACCATCACCCGTGGTCCGATAGTAGAGGGACTTTGGGAGGCTGAGTTTTGCTCGGAGGCTTGGAGACGCAGTTTGGAGAGCGCAAAGTGCAGGTTGGTGTAGGTGGAGATGGGGGTTTCCTCCGCAGTGTACTCGACGGAGGGGGACCCGCGGCATTCGAGAACGCAGCCGTGGTGCGTGTAGATACTGAGTTTGGTGCCTGTGAAGGTGTATTTGTGCCCGAGGGGGAGCTCTGTACCGAGGATTTCGGCAGTACCGGAGAGGAGCTGTGCATGGGGGGGATTGTTGGTGAGCGGTTGAGGTTGTAATTGGGGAGGATGGATTAGGGGTGGGGGGAGGTGGATGCTGGCTGGCGATGGGGGGTTACCTTAACCTCAACGGACTCACTGAAGCCGACTTCGAAGCGCCATTCACAGCCTTTGGGGAGCTCGTGGGTGGTGATGGATTCACTTTCCTGTGAAGGGGGTGGTTAGCTGGGGGGATTGGGTTTGTGGCAATTGCAATTGGGGCAGGACAGACAAACATTCAGCTCAGTGAGCTGCAATCCGGGGACGCTCATTGCATCTGGCGTGTCTGTAAATGTGCACGTATGTTGTGTAGGCGATCAATGGGTGCGTGTATTGCTGGGGATGGTTATCTATTGAGGGTAAGTGGAGGAATTCAAGGTATGCGGCTCTGTGGTATAGCTTAGGTAATTCGTAGGCAGGCACACGTCAAACACTCCACTCTCTAATCGCATTCATCATCCTCACAATGTCCGACTCCCTCCTCCTCGACGAAACGCTCCGCATCACCTCCATCAACAGTGCCAAATACGACCGGGTCTCGCGCATCTCCGCCTCCCGGGACGACCTGACCTTCCACCTCGATATCCACCACGAGCTCTGCCCCTGCGCCGTGGACGACGCAATCCAGCTCGTTCTCGCGACTACGCTCGCACTCGACGGAAGGAAAGAGGACGAGGCTGGTGGGTGGAGGGAGGCTGTGGATGGTGAGGGCAGTCTGGCGGATGGATTCGACTATGTGTGTTATGGTAAGGTTTACAGGTTTGAGGAGGGGGGGGAGAATATGTAAGCTCTGTACACACGCAATTGGTGAGCGAGGTGCTGATGGCTTGTTTTGTAGTAAGGTCTTTGCGTCGTTTGGCGGCCTCCTGATGTACCTCGAGGGCCCACATAAGAGGCTGTCGAACTTGAGACAGGATTACATCTATCTCCTGTTGAAGAAGTAAATGTTTGTTTCTTTGGGGAGTGGAGATTTGCGGCCCTTGTATGACTACCCGTATCCCCGGCCGCGTACGGAGGTCTTTTTTTCCCTCTTATTTACACCAGCAACGGCAAAGACACCACGCCGCTGTATAACAAAAGGCTGTGGGTTTGAGTCAAGGGAAGGGCGATATGGCTACCGCCTTGCCGCCATCTATCTTCAGTCTATTGTATAGTTATAGATTGCGGCATATGGATTTCTTTAATTTTTTTTTTCAATATGGCGTTGTTCTGTTACACTACAAAAATTGGAAGAGGAGTGTTATTATAGCCTTTCGACAAGCCAACCCTCATATAATGTAAAAGACGATCATGAGATTTAAGCCAACCCATATATATTTACAGTCCCACAAGAACACCCTTTTGTGACATTTGATTTTTAAAGAGAAAAATTATTGTGTGTGCACAAGTACACCCCTCCCCTCTGGATATTTGGTATAGCGCAATGCAAAAGAAACCCAGCACCAATATATAACCCACCAAGCAAGTGTACATATTTACCTCAATGGGAACTCAAATGCCCTATGAAGTCTCGCCACAATTTCCAGATAATGCGGCTCATTCTCTGGCGTGAGGATATTGTGTCGAACGAAAAAATCCTACGATCCATCCAATTAGCCTCGATTCACATCCACTTCCTCAGCTGTAGCTCCTACTCACCAATATCACCAGTGCACAATTCGCCTTGAACCTCCCCTCCCCCAGCCTGGCCTTGACCTCCTCCACCCCCAACAGCTCAAACCCCTCCACCTCATCATCACACGGCTTGGGCACAATATCCCTCCTATCGGTCAAATCAAGGTCGTAGCAATACTGCACCTCTGGCTGCAACAGGCCACTCTCACCCCCCGCGCCCTCGCCACGAATGTGGAAGTAGCTGATTGCACCAACGCATTTGGCTCTTTCACGAACGAGATCTTCTGGGAGAGAAGCCTCTTCCGCACATTCCTTGACGATGGTTTCAAACGCGGTGTATCCTGCTGCTATCCCGCCTGCGACGGTGTTGTCGAGGTACCCCGGGTATGTGGATTTCGTCCTGGATCTCGTTGGGATCCAGAGGGCGAAGCCACCCGAGTAAACCGGGTCGCGGATGTAAGCGGTGAGATGAGCCCCATAAGTCACGAGCCCGAATAGTGCAGCTGCGCTGCGCTCGATGGTGAACAAGAGTTCCCCCTGCGGGGCGTACACGGCATAGAGCTCGTTTCTCCAGCCGTCGAGGATGCGGAAGAGGTGTTTCTCGCGCCAGAGGAGGAGGGTGGCGTGGATGTTTTGGGAGCGCTCTGAGGGAGTGCTGCCGAGGAGGGAGATTGTGTTGCCCTTGGTGGACCAGTGCGGGCCGGAGAGGTGCGGGTCCTGGAGGGTGGCCGAGATGGAGGGGAGGAGGTACCCGATCGTGTGTGTACCGTGCAGAAAGAGGGTGAGAGTGGAGAGCCGCTCAGAGTGAAGGGCGGGGTGGGAGGAGGCGGAGGGGAAGCCGTCGCCGTGGTTGAGGAGGTCAAGGGGGGTGTAGGCTGGCATGGTGAGGTGTGTATGTGTGGTTGGGAGAGTGAAGCTTGGGTATAAGTAGATAAGTAGAGTACAGAGGGTGATGGACGTTGCACTGGAACACTTGTTTCTGTGCTCGTATCGTATGTACTGTATATGTTATCCACCTACATATTAATGCCAATGTACAATACAGTAAATGGAGTACCGGTACAGTACCAGCCTGCCAAGCCTACCAAGCTTCGGCACCCCCCACCAAACGCACCCCCCGCCGCCCCCGCCAAACCCCCGCCAAACCCGCCCCCGCCAAACCCAACCCCACCAAACCCACCAAACCCAACCCCACACCCAAAAAAATACCCCCACCAAAAAGTAAACCCCCACGCCAAAATTACCCCGCCAGGGACCACATATACGCGTGTTGTATGGGCAGTACAGCGTATATCACACTTACACATTACCGAACCCCATTCCACGGAGAAACAACTCCACGGGACCCCACACGCATTATATATACAGTACTATAAATACAGTACTATATATACACATCTCCAGTACTTACTACCTGTATATTGCACACACACTATACGCACACACTTATTCAAATCGCCACCCATGTCCTCCCCCACCACTCTCAAAGCCGGCATCCTCATCGTCAGCACCACCGCTGCCGCCGGCACAAGCGAGGACCTGACGACCCCTCTCCTCCGCCAGGCCTTCGTCACTGCCAATGACTCCAATCCCACCTCACAATGGGACGTTGCTGCAGCGGAGATCGTGAAGGATGATTTGGGGGATATCCAGCTGGCTATTTGCAAATGGACGAATGCTAGTGTGGAGAACCGGATGAACTTGGTGGTTACGAGTGGGGGGACTGGGTTTTCCCAGAGCGATGTTACACCGGAGGTAAATACTCCCCTGCGTATGCTGGGTACGGGAGAAGAGGCTGACGGATCGGTGGAATTTGGGGGGTGGGATAGGCGGTATCGCAACTTCTGCATAAACAGGCGCCGGGTTTAGTGTAAGCCCCCCCCCTTCCCTGTGTATCTGCCCCGTGCGCCGTACATGCTGTACATGGCAAGATTCAGAGATTGAGCTATGAGGGGCTCTCACTACAGACATGCAATGCTATCGGCTTCCTTCAGCATTACGCCATGTACGCCCCCCTCTTGCTCCCCAGGCATCCAATTTACTCCAACCAGAACCGCCTGCCCTCTAACTCCCCTCGCCAAATACAGTCGCAGTCATGTCCCGGCCCGTAGCCGGCACCCGCAACTCCACCATCATCATAACTCTCCCCGGCTCCCCAAAAGGCGCTGTAGAGAACCTCTCTGCAGTAATCAAGCTCCTCGCACATGCTTGCACCCAAGCCGCTGGTCTTGAGTCCTCCCGCAAGCTACATTCTGGAGGGCTCAAAAAACTCTGCGCTGATGCAGGGATCACCCCGCAGCCCCCACAAGCAGCACTACAACAGCCAGATGTGCACCATACTACCCTCGCCACCGAAGGCACTGCCAAACCCCCCGGGTACCATTCCTGCGGCCACCATCACCACCACCATACCCCCAAATCCGGCACCAACCCTTCCTCCTCCCAAACCTCCCAGCCTGGCGAGCCGGTCCCCCACCGCCTCCGCAGCTCCCCCTGGCCCATGATCTCCGTCGAGGAAGCCCACTCCCTAATCTCCACGCATGCCCTTACCGCCCCAATAACCATTACCCGCCGTGTAGACTCCTCCCTAATCGGCTACGTTCTCGCTGATGATATTATCGCTCCTGTCCCCGTCCCTGCATACAGAGCCAGCATCGTCGACGGATACGCTGTTGTAGGCAGTGACGGTCCGGGGGTCTATCCCGTCGTAGCGGTCTCCCACGCTACCCCAGCCCCAGGGGACTCGGTTCCTCAGCTCCTCCCTAACCAGGTCGCACGAATTACTACCGGCGCGCCTGTCCCACACGGAGCAACAGCAGTCGTAATGGTCGAAGATAGCCGGCTCATCCGCGCCACGGAAGACGGGAAAGAGGAATTAGAAGTTGAAATCCTCGCTTCAGATATGGGTGTAGAAGAGAACATACGACAGATTGGGAGTGATGTAGCCATAGGCTCTATTATCCTCAAGCGAGGGACAGAGGTCACTGCGATGGGGGGGGAGATTGGGGTTCTTGCAAGCGTTGGGATTAGCGAGGTTAGGGTGTACAGGAGGCCAGTAGTTGGGGTGCTGAGTACGGGGGATGAAGTGGTGGAATTTGATCGGGTGGGGGAGCTGAGGACGGGGGAGATCAGGGATAGTAATAGACCGACGTTGGAAGCGGCGTTGAGGGGGTGGGGGCTTGAGGTGGTGGATTTGGGAATTGTGAGAGATATGTATGCCTACCATCCCCAGAACATACAAAAAAATGAAACAAGAACCTTGTTGCTAATTTTTGGTATTTGATATAGTGCGGAAAATCTCACTCAAACCCTTACCACCGCCCTGCCCACTGTTGACGTGCTAATCACTACTGGTGGTGTCTCCATGGGTGAGCTCGACCTCCTCAAACCCACCATTCAACACTCCCTGCATGGCACAATCCACTTTGGCCGCGTAGCCATGAAGCCCGGAAAGCCAACCACATTCGCAACTATCCCCCCCTCGCCCACCTCCAGCACCTCCCTACCCAAACTCATCTTTGCCCTCCCGGGTAACCCCGCCTCAGCACTCGTAACAGCGCATATCTTTGTCCTACCCGCGCTCAGGCAGTTTATGGGGTTTACTGAGGCAAGGAGGCACTTGCCCAAGGTAAAGGTGGTACTTGAGGAGGAGGTGAGGAGGGATCCGCGGAGAGAGTATGTGCGCGGGGTGGTGGGGTGGAGTGAGGGTGAAATTATGGGGAGAAGGGGATTGGTAGCAAGGACGACGGGTGGACAGAGAAGTAGTAGGGTTGGGAGTGCGGTGGGGGGGAATGCACTGTTGGAGATTCCGGGATTGGGGGAGGGAGAGGTGGGGGAGGTGGTAAAGGCTGGGGAGATGGTGTGGGCAGTGATGGTGGGAATGGTTAGGGGGTTGGGGTGGGATGATTGAGTGAGTGAGGGGACTGGGGAGATATAAATGGGACATAGCCATGATGTTGATGTTCTGATACCTAGGCTTGTCATAAATACATTTCTTCTGGTGCTAGGTCAGCTATTGAGAATACCTGATGTTGACTGCATTATAGAATTCAAGAGCATCGCTAGTACATGTAAGGCGCCAGAAAAACCCAAATCCAACAACCAACTCGCCCCTCGTTGGAGCCCGTCTCCCCATGGCTCTACCAATTGCCCGCTCATACACAGTTAAAAATGCACAGGGCAAGCAAGCACAAACTCCAGCTGACCGTCGCCATACGGAAGGTTAGAGCTAGAGCTATTGCCCTAGGAGGGGAAGCTTGTCTCGTCCCTGGCCAGCACCACACTCGTCACCCCCCTTTTCACCCCCTCCCTCCCATCACCCCCTTCTCCGTAACCATACATCTCATCGCCTAAGCATAGTACCTACACCACAAATTAGCCTCCATCCTCCTCCCTCCCCCTCCCCCTCCTCCCCCACCTCTTGGGGTAAACGTACATCTCCAAATTACTACCATTCCCAATCTCATAATCGCCAATGGTGATGTGGTCCTTGTACACGATATATGCCTTTTTCAGAACAATCTTCTCTGCGGCGGTCCCCGTCTGTGCGGAGACGATCTTCTTGAAGTCGCCAATGGTGTCCGTGGGAAGGCATTTGACCCGGATTTTTTTGCCGAGGCGGTCGTTGCTGTGGGGGGGTTGGTTAGTTGGGGAAAGGGGAAGAGGGAGGGGGGGTGGGAAGGGGGGTATAACCAGATTACTTCGATCATTGTTTGTTTGGGGAGCGCGGGTTGCTGGTGGTTGTTTGTTACTTTGTAGGTTGTATATAGAGGGAGGTATGTGTTATTCTCCATGTGATTCGGGATCACGTGCGGGATGGCGATATACTTAACTGTATGTATTAGTAATTCCCACCAGCAGCATGACGTCAACTGGTCATCACGGATCTATAAGCCCGCAACTTCTTCTAGATATGCTACACCGCGGCTTTGAACCCTCTGGACGCACTAATAATCCGCACCCGCAATGACCCACCATTACTCGAGGAAACCCAATCCCGGCTCTGGAGCAATGCAATCCAGGGTCGGCAATCCCCAAGTCTACGAGGACAACGACCAAAAGACTAGCAAGAAGACAAAGTCCCCAGAGCGATTCGTCCACGAGATGCGCCAGGAGATTGGGGACGATATGTCGCATGGTTTGCAGGATCAAAGTAGGTACCTACCTATTCCCCACCCCCTCATCCCCATCAATCTCTGGATATCCCTCTCACATGAAAGGGCATGCAGGCGATCCTACTCTAGCAATAACATACTAACTTACTTCACCCTAACTACACTCCCAGAGGAAAAACGTTCCAGCGCAAAACGACTGGCTGCTTCTGAAAAGCGTATGCACGAGCAGGACAGAGTAGCCAAATACAATGAACCAGAAGACCCCCGAATGCCCGCCTGGCGAAACGGGCGCGAGCCCTCCAAAGGCGCAAAAATCGATGCGCAGATAATGCAGGAAGAGCGAGAGTAAGTCCCTTATTTATTGTCAATTACTTTTTTTTTTTTTCGTCCTCTAGTTGTTATGGCTGTATAGCCCAACGTAGGATACCAGCGGCTTTAGTGATTCCTGAGCGCACTTTCCCCTGCTCAGGTGGCATATAGAGGGTACATATCAAAGGCTCTGCAATATTTGGTTTGAATTTTGATTTGTAGTTGATAATGGTGATGGTACTGATTGTGAGGGATAGGGAGCTCGAGAGGAAAGGGAGGGTTTAGGTACGGAGTACTCCGTAGGTTTGGATATATTAGCAGTCAATGAAACCACGGCGTTACAAACAAACTCCGCATGCTCCGCCTCCGCGTACTGTAGTTTGTGTAACAATCCTTGCCCAAACGGCATTCTGGCACAGCTGAATGACCACCATGACCACGCAACATAGGTATATATATACCGTACCTTCCCGATCACCCACATCTATTGGTAGCTGTACTAGTATGATACCGGGCCGAACTGGCTGAATTCCCATACGCACAAAGTGATCTTGGCAGCAGAACTATTTGTACCTAAATAGATATACTTAGTGCTCTCATAGACTAACTAGGTAGAGTAAGGTACATAGGTCATTCCGCAAAAACTTCCGACGGAGCGGGTGCGCCCGCCAAGTCCCAAGTTCACCAGACACGCGAGTGCTCGGCAAGCATTATCCGGCGTCATCATTATTCGCTTAGCCCCCGCGATTTGGGTTAGATATTACCTAAGTCTGGTTCCACCCGCAGCCCCATTCGCTAAAGACTGGGGCTTTGGATATGGTGCCGGGCTCAGATTTATGCCGACACTCCGCAGCCAGTTTGCTAGAAAAGACTATTTCAAGTTTCACAAACTGGGGTATATATATAGAGGCGATTTTCCCCAAGGAAATAGTAAAGATGGGTTCTGTCAGCACCTGTTTGTGCAGCGTCTCTAGAACCCGTTTGTCGGACTACGAGAGGCCAGTGCCCGCCAGACTATTGTCGGACGTGACGAGGGATAATCTCGCTGTTGTACAACTCCTACTCTGGAAACAGCGCACCTCAACTCCCGCTCGTGATATATCGGGGCCCTGCATAATTTCATAGAAAAGATGGTTAGTTGTCAAGAGTACAGATGCTTCCTCACCTACTGACATCATGCTATGAAACTAGGCGGCAATGCTGCCACCCGGGGTCAAGGCCCCAAATGCCGTCCCAGGAGGAATCCCAGACCAAAAAGCCGACATTCCAGTCTGCGGAGTACTTATTGCATTTTTCGCTATCAATGCCATCATCCATTTGCAGATATTCAAACAAAACAAAACCCAAGGCCGGTTGTTTGTCTTCTCAATGCTGGTCTTCGGTTTCTGTATGGCCCGGATAACAACCTTCAGTATTCGAATAGCCTGGGCGAAGAACCCGACCAACCGAGACCTCGCAATTACAGCACAGGTACTGTTGTCTGCAGGAGTCGTGTTATTGTTTATTGTCAATCTGGTATGTGCACAGAGGATTGTGGGGGCCCTTCATCCAGTTACAGGGCGTAGCAGGTCTGTGAGGTATGCTTTCAAAGCGTACTATGCGTCAATAATTGCTATTTTAGTTATGGGTTAGTACAAGTCCTTCCCGCTCATAGAGAGAATGTTTACCAAATTCCGCCCGCAGTAATCACTACTACAGTCCAGTCATTCATGACAACAAACCCAAGCATCCTGAAAACTGATATGTGTATGTAGAATTCACCAACCCCTCCCGCCAGCCTAGATAGTGATACTAAACCCGCATTAGATGTCAGGAAATTCTGTGGTGTTTGGATGACAGTGTTTGCATTTTCACCTATTCCCATCGCCCTTCTTGCTGTCTTGATTCCCAGTGGATCACCACCAACAAAACTAGGAGTTGGAAGCATGAGTACCAAAGTCGTCATCGTACTCGGAGTGTCTGTCCTGTTGAGTGAGTATTCCCCCATCCAAGCTGCAGGTAGAGATCAGTGGCTAATGCGACAATCGCCCTGCAGCCCTTGGTGCAGCATTTAGAACCTCAATCGCGTTCCTCCCAACTCGGCCTATGACAGACCCTGCATGGTACCACAAACGACCGGCCTTTTATACATTTACCCCCATGCTGGAGCTTATTGTGGTGACTGCGCTTGCAGCCCTGAGATTTGATCAGCGCTTTTATTTGGATGGGAAGGCAGAAAAAGAACGGGAGCGGGGAACGGACATGTCAACAGAGCACAAGTAAGCTGGGGGCATGCGCACTTCATTATTTTGTTTCTTATTGTCAGCCGCTTGCATGTCCAAAATGATGCAGATACAGTAGGTATCCACCTAGCCCCCAGGCTTCTGAGGGACATTTTAATAGGGCAGTCATGGGCTCCACTCTTTTCATGGTTTCAATATCCACGTAATGTGAGAGTATCCAAGAATAACATATTTGGAGATCTGTCTCAAGTCGTTTTTTTTGTTCCTGCCTGTTACCCCGGATTTTGACAAGCCGGACTTGCCACGGGGGCGGGGATGCCGAGATTAAGGCAGATTAATCCCTGTCCATAGCTTGCTATCCTGCCTCTGCCGACCTTTAGTCTCATGCAGTTCAGGTCGACGTCCCGTGAGATCTTCGATCACTTATACCCGTTTACTATGTTGAAAGTTAAGTTGCAGTATCTGTATCCTCTCTCTCCCAATCTCCCGTCATCTCCCGTGATACGATATTGCCTCTTTGTTATCAGCATTAATTTACATTAGCCTTGGGTTTGTACCCTGCCTCTTGGCCCGGAACAAAGGATGGAGCACTAACTGGGCCATGGCCATTGGAGCTGGGGGATACTATCAGGCATGTGTTTGCTTATCGCCAATGTCGGAGGTGTGCCCATGAGAGGGGGGTGTGACGGGTGGATGAGCCAGCGCTAAGGGATGGCACAACCAATAAACAGACTGCATGGTGCATATACCTACTGTACGAGTACTTATCGCAGTGGAGTGGTTAACGATTATCTGGTGTATGGATTGAGTGGGGTTCTTGCTAGCAGTAGTTCCTTGCAAGTGCTTCACCGTGGCGACTGAGAACGTCCTATTCATTTAGCAATGTTGGGCATTTAGACAGGCCGCCCTTGCTATGTCTAGTCCTGCTTCATACGACGGTGAATTCCCCAACGTGCCTTCATTCTGCGCGTTTTGTGGTTCTGGAGGTGGAACATGCCTGGTGTGTTTTTCGATGTATTTGTTTTAACAAGTTTAAAATACCAGCAAGATTTCCGGATTTTAGCTTCAGAGGGCCCCACATCGTGCGGGAGATCTCAACACCGAAATAGGCTAGATGAGCAGCATGTTGTTTGTTATATATTTAAAGCAAAACGGTGCTGCTGGAGTAGTGCAATCGCATATTGGGGACTGTTCATTTCAATATTTGCCCATGGTGAGCCAGGGCCAAGGATTACAAGTCAGGATTATACAGCAAGTAGCTGGTGGATGGGCGGTGTAGAGTACACACCTTATAAGCTTCCTGGCTCGCGGAATTAATACAAGCAGGTAGGTATTCAGCACATCAATATACTGTTGTTTGTGTGCACACCACTCCAGCTCGCGAGCTGCATGGAGGGGCTTGTTTACTGGGATATCAACCCAGCTCAACCCCTGCTCTGCTTTAGCAGCGGCATATCATATCATATCGCTTCAAGGTTGCATTTGGAGGTTGCGTCCTCTCTGCTTTCCAACTTCACCCTTATGCACCCAGCAGCGCAAGATCAATTGCAAGGTATACAGAAATATACTATCGGGAGGAGCACTCTTGCACCTGTCTAGAGTACTTACCGCAACCACCACGGATCTGACTGGGTGCCATGGTTGTGCGGCAGGGGCCTTTGCCTTCGCGGGCCCAGTTTCTGGTTCACATCCAAGGAGAATTGATACAAACATCCTCCCGCCTCCCTCATGCGTCGGGTTACTCATTGTCTGCACAGACACCTGCAAACACTCCCATAAGCCTTGGGCTGCCTGTGATTCTCAAGATTTCCTACTCGTCGAGTGTTGCTTGTTTGATACACCTATATACTCATCATAACTCATACTTCTTATAGTACCCCCCCCTCCCACCCCCCGTACACTTCGATACTTTCCGGCCAGGTAGCCGGCGCACCACAAACCTCATCCGCATTGTATCGAGGGTCCCCGCCGAGACTAGCCTGCCCATGAGCGCGCCCACCCGCAACTGGGAATCGCCTGTCTTACATCCTAGATTGGAGCACCACCTTGACGTGACGGGAAAAGAAAAAAAATCCATCATTTGGAGGACTTAATTAAGACAACCTCACCCCCAAACTTCACTCTAACCAAACCCTCCATCCAAACTGAGGTAGCAATTATTGCTCCATTGTCAGCCTGTTTAGTGAGTTGCTGCTCTCTTCAAATGTCACTCTCAATGAACCAAACCACTTACACCGTGATAAAGTAAGCCTAACGTTCCTTCTCTGTCAACATAACGATAAGGGCTTTGTAGGCTGGTCATTCGTGGGACGCCTCTGGGATATCAGCTACAGCACGGCCAGCACGTACGCACTATACTTACCAGCTAGGGAGATAGCGTTCGACACACGTCTCTCATCATCAGTCATTTCTCCTGTGCAGATTGACCTCAAGAAGCTTGGGCCAACTGTCACAATTTCTGGGGTTAGGCAGTCATAATGACTACCATCACATTTCAAGCCATATGTCGGACATCTCCGACTCCACCTCCCACAGTGGTTCAGAGCACACCTAAGCTCGATATCCCAAAGTCACAGTCCTCGATGAGTGGCCATTTTGCCAGCTCTCCAGTAGCAATACCCAACAAACACCTGGCATCTCCCCTCAGCCCCTTACCCGTAGGGCAAACGCCTCCTGTGACACCTCCACAATCCCCACCATCTCAAGAAGTCCAATGCACCATGTCCTCTCGACTATATCCACCCGACAACTATCCATTGATTCAGGACTCTCCACCTCTCAGAGCAATTGACGCCGCCAGTGTTGCAGCTACAATCAATCATATAGCTACGCAACCTCTTCCAAACCCTGATGATGTATTTCCTTGGGCCCATGGTGCTCATCCCGAGAATCATTTACAGATAGAGTTCTTCAATGCTCGTAAGAAGGCGGTGAAGAGAGTACCGACATGTGTTCGATTTGTTACTATGGTAAAAGCTGGTGGTGATCTGAATTCCTGCAAACTGAAGGGCGCTGTCGTTCCGGAAGATGTTTTACAAACGGATGGGCAACCACGGTTTGTCAATCTAGATCCCCAGAATGGTTTCTGTGTTCGGAATTTCCACATTCAGGTTGGCAAATTTGCTACGCTGTCGGATATTATCGTTTACGGGGGCACCGACACAAGCATCGAAGAAGTGGAAGAGGTAGCAGAGCGGATATCGGCTGCTCAGATACACTTCCGCCAGAACTCAGAATTGAAGCTTCCAGTATACAATACATTCGTGGTGACAGGTGAGCTTCCATTATTCTTGTTACCGTTGTTGCATTAGTGCAGGCTGACATGGAATTCAAAGACCCATTCTCCGTTTTCGAAAAGCTATTTCCGGAATTGGTATCAATCGATTCAAACGGGAAGCTAACTGGGCATGTTGTGGAATTTTGTATGCATGACCCTGAACGGCCTCGTTTATATCCTACTAACAGCTTCAGACCACTGGGAACGCTCCGAGATGTGTACAATGTCTCGTGCATCAGAAATCTCCCGCAACGTCTTCCTGGGGTCTACTGCCGATGCCGGTTTAGACCCTAGCCACCGATTTAGCCAAGACACGCACTGGGATATCATGATTGAAGCTAGTGATCTAGCCCATATTCCTCCACCAGCCTCACTGAGAGCCATATCAGATGCCCTGGAACATACAAATGAAACCCAGATGCTCGAATTTCCTTCTTCCGGAAGCGTATTCCCCGCGCCATATGAAACGGATGGTATTTTGGAGATCTGCCGTTGGATATATTCCCTTGCACATGAAGATGGTTACGGTGCAATTAAGACAGATGCAGAGGGAGATACTCAAATGACATCTTCTTCGACGGGGCGGAAGATACTCATTCACTGCACAGATGGGTACACGGAGACATCGCTGTTGGCTCTGGCGTATGTCATGTATGCACAGGGGCTACCTGTCCATGATGCATGGCTGCACTTGCACAGTGAGAAGAGGCGGAACTTTTTCGCGTACGCCGGGGACCTGAGTCTTCTACGCACAATTCAACAGCGACTTCTCCGCGCGAGCCCTAACGGTCGAGCTATGGTGTCGTTGTCTTCACTATCTCCTGAACCGAGCTGGTTGTCAAAGATGGATGGGTCCTTGCCCAGCCGTATTCTACCATATATGTATTTAGGGAACCTCAATCATGCGAATAATCCAGCTTTGTTACAGGCACTGGGTATCAAGCGAGTTCTTAGTGTGGGGGAGTTTGTCTCTTGGACATCGGAGGAGCTGAACGAGTGGGGGAAGTCAAAGGTTCTGTCGGTTGATAATGTGCAAGATAATGGGATAGATTCCCTGACACATGTTTTCAACAAATGTTTAGACTTTATTGGTGAGTTCTGCACCCACAATTTGTATCAAATTGAAATACTAATTCCCTATTTTAAGATGTGGGCCGCTGTAATGGAGAGCCGACACTCGTTCACTGCCGGGTTGGTGTTTCCCGCTCCGCGACCATTTGCATTGCAGAAGTGATGCGGTCGTTGAGTTTGTCTGTTCCACGGGCCTAGTATGTTTTTCCTTTATTATTTTGCAAGACTTCATCTGACATGTTCTAGTTGCTATGTCCGAGCCCGCCGCCTGAATGTCATAATTCAACCTCATTGCAGATTCATGTATGAACTGCTGAAGTGGGAAGAACTCCAGTCTCACAAAGAGAATATAAGCGTCAAGCGGGAGATGGAATGGACAACAGTCGCCCGGGAAGTAGCGGCCATGAATCGCCCCTACGCATCTCGCTAGCGAGACGCTCTGCGTACTAATCTAGGATTTATTTTCTGGGCAGTGCCTATTTCTGCCAATTAGCAAAGCGCTGTTGTCATTTCTGGAGGTTTATTTACACCTTTCTTGCGGTTCAGCAACGATATTAGTTCATTTGCAAAATTTATATTCGCCTCCTATCCGTTGTTTATATATCATTCCTTCTGACACTTGACGGTTAAATTGATTTGTTTAGTTTGGGAGGTGTTCTTGCTGATCTAAACGTTAATTCTCTCTTCATTTGGGGTGAACTATCTGAGTATAGTTCCGTATCTGGCGCTTTGTGTTAGCTGTATTATGTGGACTTGATATCTGGGGCAAGAGGCCTTCACTTCTTTCCTTCCCTGACTCGGTTGATAGCATGAGCAGCACGTGGGGATGCAAGCATTACGATTGCGATCCTGCAAATCATGTTGTACTCTAACAGTGAAGCCTGCATGCGCATGCGATTCATGTATTTACTTTTGGGGGCTATGTGGAAGTCGGTCTGTATATACTACCTACTATTTTTTTTTTTTATGAGTCTATACGCCTTATACTACCTACTATACTTTTCTTGTTGCTCGCATGTATGATCGTCATGCTTATCGGTTCAGCAAAGTCCGACAGGCCTAAATATCACGAATAAGCATCGACCTACTTCAAATAAAATTTGTCCCCACGCTTGGCGATAGGGGGCTTTTTTTGGGGAACGGGGTAGGTACTTACTTGGTGAGTCTAGTGAGAAGCATGTTGGCAATACCGTGATGTAGACCCCTCATACCGCTGCTCTGTGACCAGGTGCTCACTGGCGTCCAGGAACAAGTAAAAACATCGAGCCTATATACAAACTTTCGTAGCAACAGGTTCAACCACAACGCAACGTTACTTATTCCCACTATTCCCAGCCCTACCTCTCCCCCCCCCGCCTTACGAAAGCTCCAGTATTCCGACAAAAAAAGCTCCCCCTTTTGAGTGCCGTTTACTTCTAGTTGCCGCTAGCTGCTCTCCGAATCACGCATAGACAATTCATAATTTACCATTTCTTTCAGTGCTGCTTTCTTATTCTACTTCCCACGTCAACACCTTAGCCCCTCCTTATCAACATCAACACCACTACCACCACCGCCACCCAAGGATCCTGCCCCTCGGTATAAACTTAGCAACACCCCCTCTGCGGTAAAATTCACCCATATCTAGTCAAGTTTGGCTGCAATATTATCCGAACTTTGTTATGGATTCAAAGATGGATCTCGATGTTGGAAAAACCCCACCGCCCTCCTACGTGTCGAACCTTCGGGACTCCTCGTCGATTAACGAGCTTGATGGGTGGATTGAGCAACTCATGACATGTAAGCAGCTGAGCGAAGAGAATGTGCAAAGGCTTTGCGAAAAGGTCAGCAGACTGCCCCTCGGAATATCTGTGGAGGTCTCACGTGCCAGATGGTTGACCCCGGAGTGTTTATAGGCCCGAGAGATTTTGCAGGACGAATCCAACGTTCAACCAGTGGTACGGGTCCTTCTTTCAACGGTAAACTCTCTCAAGCGGATGTTAGGTTGACTATGAGAGTAGAGATGCCCAGTGACTGTTTGTGGAGATATCCATGGGCAGTTTCATGACCTGATGGAGCTATTCAGGATTGGAGGTCCTAATCCAGACACAAACTATCTATTTATGGGTACGGCTCTTGCCTTGCAGTGACCGACAGAGTTCGAGAGCAGGGGCTGGCTAACCCCCGAGCTCTCTTTCAGGTGATTACGTTGATCGAGGGTACTACTCCGTCGAAACAGTAACCCTTCTTGTCGCCCTTAAAATCCGCTACCCTCAACGTATTACCATCCTGCGAGGAAACCACGAGTCGAGGCAGATCACACAGGTCTATGGTTTCTACGATGAGTGTTTGCGTAAATATGGGAATGCGAACGTTTGGAAGTATGTTTTGGGCACCCCATTGATCTCTCGCAACCCCTGCCGACGTCAAACTGACGACTCGATATTCAATGCATAGACTATTCACAGACTTGTTTGATTATCTTCCTTTGACCGCTCTCATTGACAACCAAATATTCTGTCTGCATGGCGGTCTGTCTCCTAGTATCGACACCCTCGACAATATCCGTGCTTTGGACAGAATTCAAGAAGTGCCCCATGAAGGGCCAATGTGTGACCTTCTATGGTCTGACCCAGATGACCGCTGTGGATGGGGAATATCGCCTCGTGGTGCTGGTTATACATTCGGTCAGGATATTTCAGAGGCGTTCAACCATAATAACGGACTTACACTGGTAGCCAGGGCACATCAATTGGTCATGGAGGGATATAATTGGTCGCAAGATAGGAATGTTGTAACCATCTTCTCAGGTGAGATCATGTGATTCAGATTGGATTTCTTAGTGGGGAATGTGTGACTGATGAATGACTTTGTAGCACCAAACTACTGCTACAGGTGTGGTAACCAAGCTGCTATCATGGAAATTGACGAGCATCTTAAATATACCTTGTAAGTCTTTGACAACAGTAATATAGCACTCTAGATAGGTGACTGACAGATACAATTTTAGTTTACAATTTGATCCATGTCCAAGAGTAGGGGAACCAATGGTTTCTAGACGTAAGCCCCTAAAATCCCAGCATCGAGTTGAGAGCCTTGGTGACTAACGATTTCATAGGAACACCCGACTACTTCCTATAAACAAGTCGATTATACATTTCACCTCTGCCTTGTTGCAACGTTCCCACTACTGTACATAGAATTGACATCATTATGTGTGCCTGACTCGAGAAGACGCCCTCTTGTTGTTTATCTTGTGTTGTCATGTGCGTGGTGGCTGTGCGGTCCTGTAAGCTGAGGGCAGCGAGGCGGCAGGTCAGTCAGTAGACGGAGGGTTTATATTGGGTTTTGGGGAGGCAAATGGAGAAAGACACCAATGATGATAATGGTTTTACAAGTACCCTAGCAGTTTTTTTTTTGATGTTTTTGTGTCTGGGGGTGTTTTATTGTTATTTTGCTGCGCATGTACTATAATCGAACATGCATACAGTTTTTTATGCACCTATGTTGAGTTCAGGGTAAGAGTGTAACGTGCCAAGGCGCTGGGTATTAGTAGTTTGATGCATCATGACCTCAGTTGTGGATAGAAAACACTTTTTTTCTAGCCTCTCACTTTCTTGACATCACATCATAAACAGATATCTGAGTCCAATTCCTGATCACACACATATACACAACCCACCCTCTTTTACAGTTCTTTTCTCTCACAAAAAAAAGACCCTGCTCATTATGTCTTCTGGGTTTCGGTTTCCAATTTACCAATTCAAATTTCACCTACCTAAAGCAGGAGGAGGTACAAGCCATCCTCCCGCAACTAGAGCGGGGCCACAAGGGGGGGTGAAAGTCCTACGACGCACAAAAGAACTTGAGAATGCTCGCGAGGTATGTTATGTACTATATTCCCTTGTCTTGTCTTGTATGTTTATAAAGTGGCTTTGGGTTAAGGCTTTTTTTTGGGGGGGGGGCTCAGATGAAGGGGAGTCAGCAGTGTGGTGATGGTGGAGTTGGAGGTGAAGTCCAGCAGCAGCAGAATCAGAATCTGGTGGGGCCAGGGAAACCGGTGGAGTCTCCGTAGGGAGGGAGGTGACTGGTTTGGTTTGGTTTGATTTGGTTTGGTTGGAACTTGTGGGTCGTATATATAGGGGGGGTTAGGTTAAATGGTGGATTATGATTTGGGGCTGGGGTTGGGGTTGGTGAGTATAGATTGTCCCAGTTTGTATCGTCCTTCTTTTCCTTTTCCTTCTTCTCCTTCTCCTCCTCCTTCTTTTTCTTCTTCTCTTTCTTCTGCTTCTTCTGCTTCTTCTGCTTCTGCTAGCTGACTGATACTGATATCCATATAGAGGTAGTATGATTGAATCCTTTTCTTTTAAGGAGGGGGGCGGAGGGGGGGTTTGTTTGGCTGTGGTGGTGGTGGTAGTTTTTTTTTTTTTTTTTGTTGTCACAGATTACCTTTCTGGGGTGTTTATATTTCAAAATCAATCATGGTATATATACTGTAGGGTTGTTGGTCCTAACAATGAGGAGGAGGACACAAGAGTGATAAGGGAAGGGAAGGGAAGGGAAGGGAAGGGAAGGGAAGGGTCGGGGGGTTTAATATCTCTTCTGAGTTGTGTTGTGTTGTGTCTATACAAATGTATATCAATATACAGAAGATGTTGATATTCGATGGGTTGAGGGGAGGTCGTACTTATACTTACCCCTACTTAGCTACCGAATGACTAGAAGGGGTAAACTCAATTTTGGGCTCCCATTGTCTATATATATATAGACTTAGTGTAGAAATTGGACCAAAAATGGGTATGAGAGTTCCTGTCGTATATACACATGATCACGTGCAGGCTTTCCAATATCCCCAAATGTGACTCCATTTATAATCCGACGCACGAGTATGTATTAGGAGAAAAGAATAAAATAACGCTCCCATTCAAAAATATACATCATCCCTCCTATAATCTCCTGCCAATGGTCTTCCGTTCCGGGTTTATGTGCCTCTTTTTTCCTTCCTTCTATATCAAAGCGGTCTATGTTGGTGTGTGGGTGGCTGTTTGAGTCGGTAAATATGGTGACTAAGTATAGGGGAGGCGGGTTTTGAGTGTGAATTTCGCAATTTAACCAATAATAAGCTTATCATCATCCGTAATCTCGTACTGTGGGACCTCCAAGTTCAACGGGGCCGGGCCCCTCCTAATCCTCCCAGAGATATCGTAGTGGGAGCCATGGCAAGGGCAGAACCATCCACCGTAGTCACCAGCCTCACCAATGGGCACACAACCCAAGTGTGTACAGATCCCCAACATCACAAGCCACTCTGGCTTCTGGACACGGTCGGCATCTGCCTGGGGGTCACGGAGAGATTCGATCTTGACGGAGTTTGCTTCTTCGATTTCGGAGGGAGTGCGGTGGCGGATGAAGACGGGCTTACCACGCCATTTGATGATGACGTTCTTGCCCTCAGGGATGGAGGCGAGGTCAACCTCGACCTTGGCCATGGCGAGGACGTCAGCGGAGGCAGACATATTGACGAGGAAGTCTGTGGCCAGGGGAGGGTTGATGTTAGCTCTCTATGCGCTTTCCTGCGACAAGCTGTTCTCTGAAACCAAAAGCCGGATATTTGATATCCCACCCTCCATTACCCCCCCCTCACCTCACCCCTCCTAATACCCCTCAATTGTCGAAGAGGCCCTCTTCATTCTAGGCGCACAAGCAAAGGTTTATGACCCACCTTGGACAGTCGCCTTAGCTCCAGCTGCACTCAAAACACCCATAGTTCCTGCCATAAAGTACCCAAACACCTTGTTGGTCGACGGGCTTCCCGAGCTCTTGTACTTTGAGAAGTCTGGGATTGTGGTTGTGCTCTGTCCAGAGGAGACGAAAGGAGACTTGTACCCATCGTCATATGTAGGGGCCCCAGTTTTTGATCCGGCCTGTTGCCGAGCCTGGACAGTCGAGAAAGCTGCAGTGGCGGTCCTAGGTGTAATGGCTGTGCGGAGGGCGGTGGGGAAGGCGCGGAAGCACTGCATTGCGGTGGGATATGTAGGGACAGCAATTGGTAACTGGGATGTGTGGGGGAGGGGGGAAATGGGGGTGGTGGGGTGCTATAACAGAGCAGTGAAGGGGCGAAGCGGCGGGTAAGACTTTCTGCTCGGGTGTTTAGACCATGCCGTTACTAATGCCCGCAATGGATGTGATGATTGGCTGGATTGCAAGTGGTTATATAAGCGGGGAACCGATAAGGGTTATTTGACGGTCAGGTGACTACCCAGGGAAATGGTGCAAAAAATACATATTCTATATATGCACGCTTTTATACAGATAAGTGCAGTACAGTGGCTAAGAAGTGATGGACTTGACCTCTCTATCGGTTCCAAAGAAATGCAATAACTCCAGTGACAACACTTCCAACTGCTGCACTCTCTACCACAACTGCAGTGAGATCTCTCCGCCGTAGTGATATGACCTGTTCGCTGAATAGCCGACTGACTTTCTCTGGTATCTTGCCCCACCGTACATCAGGTGTTTGCATACTCAAGGCCTCTTCCACAGTTTGTGCTTCGGATTCGGGGGTAATAGCATCCTCCACTGCCTGCGATATCACACCAACATCCGTGGAATTCATCTCATCCTGTTCCTCCACTGGGTTAACAATTCCCACTGCCGTTTCTACGGTATGTGGGTGTTCCAGCCTAAGTAGTGTAGATCTCAGGGTCTCCTCCTGGATCACCTCTCGGACTTTCTCCTCAAATCCACCAACCAGCCTCCTCCTCCTCCACGGCTCCAGACCTAATTGTACAATTGCAAACAAAAACACATTGAACCCCATTAGTGCCCAGGTTACCCACGTACTTGCACTCCGGATCTTGTCGCTCCAAATCTGCTCTTCATGATATCGAGTCAAGATGTTTTTCGTCAGTAGGCTTTGTGCTTCGTCTGCAACTCGCTCAGCTTTAGTGAGTCGCTCCTGTGCGGCGACTTCCTCCTGCTCATTGGCATGGTCGCTCCGATACAGGGAGGTAAAACGTTCAACATCGGTGGGAGACCAGGTGTGTTTTCGTTGAAGGAGCTCGTTGACTTCACGCTGAGAGGCTGAACGGCGGTTGATGGCTTGTTGGTAGGCTTCTTTGGCGGCACGAACTTCAGCGCGGGAGTCGCGGACGTGAGCCTCTGGTGGGTTGGATATCTATTAGTATGAACTGCAGAAGGCTGAGGGGAAAGTACCCTGTGCTTCAATCGCCTTCTTCATTTGCTCAATGCCAGCGTATCCCGTAGCCTCGTTTAGCCTCTTTCCTGCTACAAATAATGTACGCTGTAAATCATTCATTGCGGCCGAAATTCTCTTTGAGATTTCTATCCGTTTGCTCTCTATTGTCGAGGGTAACTTTGCAACGTCGACCAGTGGCGAGTCGGAAGGTTTCGCATCTGGCTCTTCACCCTCTGGGGGTTTCTCTTGGGGTTTCTGCTCATCAGAAGTCTCCCCCTCAGTGGAGGGAGGAGTACCGGGTGGAGGATTGCCCCCAGGGCCAATTGAGTATGGCTGCCGCCTAACAACCAGGAATTGACATCGAAGACACACCAGCCGTGTGGGTAGCTGTTGCTGATGCCCCACCACCGATGCGAGCTCTCGCGGGGTGAGTTGCCGGGCCAGCAATGCCGATCGATGAAACAGAGATCTCATATTAACAGGGCCAAGCAAAGCAGCAGAGTCGGGGGGGGAATTGGAAGGGGATTGGGTATCGAGCACGGATCAGCCGTGGTGGGTTGTTGACGGGTTCGGCATATGTGCAGTGCGTGGTGCTGTTGTGCAGTGCACTATATACATACATAACTTTCCAGGGTTCAGGTGCAGATCTTGACGTACCGCTGCGAGCAAGCTTTCTTGGCTGATGACTGAAGAGCTGCCCCATAGCCCCTCCATTTGACCCCATTATATTTGCATCTATATACGGCTTAATTTTCATCAGCTTCTCAGAGGGAAGAATTACCATAATTTCGCACCATGGGGGCCAAGTGGGATCCCAATACTCCATGGACTGGAGAACCAAAAGCTATTGTCTTTACAGACTTTGATGGAACCATTACGCTGATGGACAGTAGGTCCTATTTACCTCCCCGTGAATTTCTCTAATTGAGTTCAACCTCACCAATAGAGTGGAATTATAGGCAACGATTATATGGTAATTCTCCAATGAATTGATCCCCCCAAAGCGCTATTACATCAACTCAATACTTACCCCGGGGCTCCATACAGACCGACAACGTCGGGTACGGCAAGGAGCGCCGTCGAGAGCTCAATCTTGAAGTCCTCAACAATCGCTGGAGCTTCCGGTAATCCCTCCACCCACCCCCATGGCTGATACAGCTAACATTCTCCCAGGGATGCATTCAAGGACATGCTCGACTCCATCAAGCTCTCACTCCCCGAATGCATCGAGCTCCTCCGTAAGAATATCAAGCTCGACCCTGGGTTCAAGCCCTTTTTCGATTGGTGCCAGTCTGAAGGAATCCCCGTGATTGTTCTCTCCTCCGGAATGGAGCCTATTATCCGTGCCCTCTTGAAAGACCTTGTAGGCCCAGGGGTAGAGGAGATTGAGATTATAGCCAATCAGATCAAGATCAATGAGAATGAAAAGTGGGAGATTGTCTACCATGATGACAGGTGAGTTATGCACTCCTGGAGCATATAATCGTGTAGCTGGATAGAGCGGGCTTTGGGGCTAATAAGATTGAATGAAGTCATTTCGGCCACGACAAGTCCTTGGCCATCAGGCCATACAATAAGAAGCCTATAGGACAGCGCCCAACGTTGTTCTATTGCGGAGACGGGGTCTCGGATCTCTCTGCTGCGAGGGAAACGGACCTATTGTTCGCCAAGCACGGTCATGGTAAGTTTCTATTCTGAGGCACTCCGAATTAAAATTCAAAAAATGTGAGTATCATATTGACCCAATTTCTCAAAATAGACCTGATCACATACTGCCAACGAGAAGGCATCCCCTTCACCGTCTTCTATACCTTCGAAGAGATCCACAAAAAAGTCAAAGATGTTGTGGAAGGGCGAGCTACAACAAAAGAAATCGCGGCCGAAGGTCTCATCCTTGCCAAAAAGGATGATGAGGAGGAAGTCACTTTGAAATAATCTATAAATTGCGTTGTCTAATATTGCGTTTTGAGCTAGATGTTGAAACTAACCCAAGAAATTAGAGACAAAAAAGGAAAAAATACAGGAATAGAATTAGTTCTCAGTCATTCCGGTCAACAACAATCCTGACTGCAGTGTTATCGACATTACATAAATGTGACCTGTCAGCGCTGAGAGCGAGCAAGTAGGTCAGACTTCTTTTGGTTGGTATTCATATTCGTATTTCGATTACTCTTCTCTCTGGGATAGATGGATAAGGAGGTATCAGCGAGCAGAGCGGTCCTTCAGTTTGAGTCATGGTACTACTGATATCAAATATATATAACACCCCTCCCTCATAACTAAACCTCCCTCACCCTACCCTCTCTCCGCCTCGCACCCATCCCCACCTCTGGTGCCCCCTCCCCACCACTCTCCACTTCACCCCCATCTTCATCATCATCACTCCAGAACATAATCTCGCTTCCAGTCTCACTCGGCGGCCCTCTTACCCTCAAAACTTTCCAACTCACCCACTGCACACACCACACAATCCACCCCCACAACCACTCCTGTCCCTCCTCCACCCCATTTCCAGTCACATAATCATCCACGCCCCTCAAGCCTCCCCCATCTCGATTCTCCACCTTCGCTTGATATGCCAGACAGTCCTTAATCGTCACAAGCCCACACAGCCTGCCCCTATGCTCCACTAAGATTACCCGAGGGCCCAGTTTCTTAAATATCTCCATCACTGTTTCTAGCGGTAGACTCGGGTGGACTGTAAGTGGGGTTGGGTCCACAAACCTCGAAAAATCAATCGTAGGTGTATCGGAGTAGCTATCACCCATCGGAGACGTCATCAAACCCACCGCCGCAGGGGTGCTATTTGCACCAACTGTCGTCGTCCCAGGCACATGTGGTAACCCACCCGACCCCTCCTCGCTAGGGGGCGTGAATAAACACCTCGCCCTCCCCGGTAAATAATTTCTTTCCCTCCTTGCCCTCTCCAGACCATATAAAAGTTCGGTTCTCCCCAAATACCCCAAGAGCATCTTCCCCACTTTATCCCTCACGACTGGAAACCCCTGGAACTTATTCCCCCTCAACACTCCCTCCACCTCATCTAACGTCACCCCATTCCCCCCAGCCGTTAAAACAATCAGATCAGAAATCATAATCTGACTAATCGGAATCCCAAACGAATGTTCATCCTTAGTATCCAAGTATGGGAACCCATTAAACCAAATCATGCGATCTGCGATCCCCCCATGCGCGAACCTCGCCGCCACCGCTTTTGTGAATCCTACGACGATCATCGTGGGGAGGATATACGTCAGCGCACCCGTGAGCTCAAACATGATAACCACCACTGAGACGGTGATGTGCATTATCCCACTCAGTGCAGCCGCTGCGCCGAGGAAGGCATATGTCCCTGGAGTGATACACGGGACGTCTGGTGAGCAGGCAGCGAAGAAGCGAGAGTTGGGGTGGGCCTCGTGGAGGGCTTGAACTAGGATCCCGACCATACGGCCGAATGTAGCACCGATTGCCATGGAGGGGACGAATATACCGGCGGGGACTTTACAACCGTACGAGATGATGACGAGGAAGAGGCGGATGATGCAGGCGAGGGTGAGGGAGAAGATTATACGCCACCGGTGGTCTGCTCTACAAGCCTACTAATTAGCACCTTCACACCCTCTTGTGGGGAAAGAGAAAAATCCATACTCGCAGAGCCCATGTGCATCCACACCGCCTTCACATTCCCTGAACAACCTCTCCATCGCCTCAGTCATGTCAACCCTCAGGAACGCATTCCACCAGCAAATTGCCGCCGTGACCGCCGCCAGAAATACAACCTCGCTAACGGCGTATTGCTTGAGATATTTTTTCCGGAAGGCTTGCGCACGGAGGTTCCATTTTATTACAAATTCGCCATAGAGGCCGCCGGATATTCCTAGGATAATGAAAAAGACGACTTCGAAAAAGTGCCAGTCTCGGTCGTACGAAACTTGGAACATGACGAGTTGCCCTGTGCGGAAGGGGTTCATTGCCTAGAGTGGAGGGAGTAAGTTGAGGTGCACACAATTGTAGCAGGAGAAGAGGGAGGGCAGCATACAGCAAGAACAGCTGTGGCGACCAGCGCACAAAAGTAACTTCTCCACATCGTCTTCAGGGGGAAATGTGGTGCCATTTCCTACCCACGTCTATCAGCACACTCAACTCTAGGGGAAAAAAATATACCCCTGTTACCCTGAATTTCGCCTACCTCAAGCGAAAACAAAACTCCACCAATCGGACTTCCAAATGCAACCGCCACACCCGCCGCCGCACACGCACTCAGAATCTCTCTCATTTTCGCTGCGTTCTTCCTGTACTTTCCAAATAACCTACTAATCACATTCCCTGTACACACGGCATAATGAACGCTTGGTCCTTCCTTTCCGACACTTAGTCCAGAACCAATGGCAAGGGGGAGACCGATGGATTTTATCAAGAGGGTTTGCCAGCCGAGAAAGCCTTTCATAATGAATCCCGCGATGATGCATTTGATTTCTGAAATACCTGAGCCGGCGGCATAGGGGGCGAAGGATTTTACGAGGATTGCAGCGGTGAAGGCGAAAAGTACCTAGGATGCGTAAATATTAGTTTTAGATATCTTGGAGAGCGGGGGGCTTCGGAGAAAGTACGGAAAATAGAATGTATATTATATAGTTGGCTGGCCCAAAGCCAGTCCATGTTTTCCACTCGTTACAGGATCCTGTAGGGTCGTGTTAATCCTCGTCAGTCTTCCTCGTGGGATAAAATTCCCCGAAGAGCCTTGATTGGGGCGTGTCGCGAAGGGGGGGGGGCATGGGGGTCGATGCTCTAGGGAACGCACGTACCATGCTCCGATCCCCAGCAACAAAAGTTCTCATTCAAGTACCATGCTGTCGTGCAATGGCCTTGCTTTATATCCGATAACCACTCTGTGATGATGTTTAGAAAGGCAGCATTGAGGCCAATGCATGTCCCTGCAACCATGTGTGGGCTAAGATCAGCCAAATATCCCCAGTCCAGTCATACAGTATCCCCTCTGATGCATAAGACTTTCAATGGTGAGGGACTCCCCTCTTAGCAGCCCCACATCGGCCCGGGGGAGGGGGCGGTAGACCTCCTCTACGCCCCTTCCGCCCCCTGCGTCCCTATGCTGGCTATCCCGACGGTACCTACCTATCAAGCTGACCACAATCCACGCCTGCCCTGCATCATACGCCTCCGACAGTTTCCTCCTCCACCCTGCCACTCTGCCTCGCACCCAAAACCCATTATGCCTCTGTCGCTCCTTTATCCTCCGCCGTAGCTGTGCCCGTGCGGCGTCTTGTACCCAATCTACCGAGTATCCCCATCATTAGCCTCTGCTGCCAGATGCCGTCTCCCGCACTGTCTTTCCACTCCAATGCGCCAGGAGGCTCGTGCGCACCGATTGTAGTAAAATCCTACTTCCCCCACACCTCTGTCAGCACAAATCCCCCTATAATACAACCACTACTACCAAATAGCTGGTATCTCCAAAGCACCGGTTGCTGGCATACCTCATATCTCTTGATAGCTTCAATCTCCTCCAAATGCTCATCCGGCACCGTATTCCTCGGCTCTCCAGCTTCCAGTGACCGGGAACCTATAGTCACGCTGACGCGAGACGACGGAGATGGGCGAACGGACCCCGTGGGGGTCGATGGTATGCTCGTTGAAGTCATAGCATGTGTGTTTTATGTGGTGGGGGGGGGTGGTTCGTTTTGGATATATGCAAGTGCCCCGCGATTCCGGAGAAAGCCTGCAATGCGGAGAGCGACTGTATGTGCGGCCGTTGCGGACCACGAAAGAAGACTGCCCTTGCAATTGTTAGACTTGCCCATCCCCACGTGATACCTTGAGTAGATGTAACTCTTGGCTTTGACTCCCAATCTTCGCCCATATATAGCATAGTCACAAACATGTTCGGCCTTCTCTGCCGGCTCCCTGCTCTCCTCCGGCACACCACTATCACCCCCACAATCTCCTGCCTCCTCCCGAAAACCACTCCGACCACTGCCCCAACTCTCTCCCGTGCAATGGCGACCTACAATCAAGTGCGCAAAGGCTGCCGTAAGGAGCAGCGTGCCCGCCGCCCCGTCTCCCCCGCGCTCGTCGGGCGTCCATGCATGAAAGGCGTCTGTCTCAAAGTGTCGACCATGTCTCCAAAGAAACCAAACTCCGCAGAACGGAAAGTCGCTAGGGTGAAATTGAGTACGGAGAAGGTGATTACGGCATATATTCCTGGTGAAGGTGTGTGGCAATCAGGCCCAGTGGCTCCAACTGCGTAGAATACCCTACAGCATAACGGCTGATACAGAATGGCATAGGCCATAATGTACAGCAGCACTCAGTTGTGCTGGTACGAGGTGGCCGTTCACAGGATTGCCCAGGAGTGAAGTACCACTTGGTCCGAGGGGCCATGGATTTGGTGAGTTTCTCGTATTCGGGGTAAACTTCCGGATTAGAGAATTAACCTCGAATTATAGGGAGGAGTGCCAAACCGAATCACTTCACGATCGAAATACGGAACCAAGAAACCACAGAAGTTGGAGACATCACAGAAGAAAGAGAAAAAAGGCAAAGCATCATAAATTTATGTATCGGAAGGCCTGCCCTTGAATTCTTGTTTAAACGCGCACCTCATCCATTCCAACTCACATGTCACGTACGATAGTACATTATATTGATCTTTTATTCCCAGAGACTAAGAGGGCCAGTTAGATACCAGGGATACCAGAGACCATGTAAAGCAGAACGTGGATAATGTGAGATATAAATGTCCCCACCTAAAAAACTCAACCTCATCCCCACTCCCTATGGGCAGCGTTTCCAACCATGCCTACTGGTTGCCCTGATGTTACAAATTCAAAGAACCCCCAAAATACAAAAATCGTGAGTTCCGCTCTTTTTCGATCGTGGTTGCATGCAGTGATTGGCGGTGCCGCAATTGTCATTCAACTCCCCCCCGCAGTCTATTTCTCATCTGAAGCTGCATTTTCTAATCCTATTGCTGGTTTTGATACCCCTCTGGCTTCTCGTATCCATTGGCCTCAAAGAACTTTGACGTGCACGAGTAGCCCTTCCAGTCGAAGTTGTCGCCTGGGCTACAGGAACATTTGCCCTTCATCCTGTCTTGCTCCGTAGTAGGGCAGTGCGTAAACGGGTTATGCCAATACCTATATGAAGACGTTAATTCGGACCAGGTTGGCCACATCAAAGGTGTGCACATACGCAATATCATTAAAAAAGTGTATCTGACTCCTTGGCAAGAACAAAGACGCAGCAATCGAGTGAACCGGAGCATCGCCCCATCGCTCATAGAAGAATCCACCTGCCTTGTCAAGGTGCTCAAAGTAGGCCATGTATGGTTTGCTTCTCCAGAAATTCAGATCCCCGATCTCGAAATTGCTCCACTTCAGATGAGGGAGCATGTTAGTTTTGACGTAGGATCTTCAGCAAATGGTGATTGTGGGGCAGGGAAGGCTTACGAAATGGCAGAGATTGTAAGTGTGGCCATTGTCATCTGAGACGAAGCTCATGGAGTTATCCTCCGGAAGGTACTCGGGATGCTTTTTAATGAATTCCTTGGTAGTCTTCCACAGTGTGGCAATAGTGGACTCGTACTCCTTGAGTGAGATAGTAAATCCTAAAAATAGTAATATTAGCAACAATGATTCTAGAACAGATAGACCTGAATTACCATATTTCTTATTGTTGTTCTTCATAAAGAGGAATGGATCGTAGTCAATATCGCAAAAGAGCTTGATACCAGGCTCGACACGCCAATAGTAATCATATGGCTTCAGAAGCTCATGTCTGAAGAAAAATCCACTTTCAAATCGACACATGTGACGATAGGATACTGAGTCTCCGTAAATAACATTTTTTTCTCTCTAGAGACCCAACTTCTTAGTAACCACTTAAAGACTACTTTTAGGCAATGTAGATAGCTGTTCTTACCATCTCCTGTCTGACCTTTGCGGCCCTATCTTGATCGATCCAATCAGGGAAGGACCAATGCTCCTTAGGAATCAAACCGAATTTTACCTGACCACTAGCGAGGTTCTTGACAACCCTTTTGAAGTGGTCGTCGAAGAGCTTATCATTCAAGAAAACCCAATCATAATGAAACTTGTGGTTGAACCTGTCCTCAACTTGCTTGATACTATGTGCAATTTCCCAGATGTCGCTATTACGAGCTAAAGTGATGAAGGCAGCCTTTGCACGAGGACCTTTGGGGATATCAGGAGTAGAGTCCCCAGGACTTTTGACCGGAGATTGGTCAGAGACATGATTTTTGGCATCGTTAGCTGGCTGCTGGGCAACGCCGTGGGTAGGTGGTGGAGGTGTTTGGGGATAGTAGCCGGTATCAAAGATCTTGTATAGTACCGCAATGGACTTTGGCAGTTTATAGTCAGTATTTGTGTTTTCATGATCCTAGAGCTGAACGAACTTACAAAAAATGCGAGAAGCACGAAACGCAACGTCCGAGTATTAGTTGCAATCGCCATATCGGCGGTAAGCAAATTAGGATAAGCGAAGGTCTGACAGCAGGAGATCTCAAAGGGTGGTAAGATATCTCGGTGTGTTGGAAATCCAAGAGATCTGGAAAAACTTAAGTTGAAGCTGACAGCCTATGTAGGTAATCTGAGACTAGAAGCTAGTAAAAATAGCAGCTAGGTTATATGGGTAATAATGCTTGCGGGACAGTCAACTTTGTGTATCTGTCCAGCGTTGTTCAAGGTCAAGTGAGGCTGACGCTGGCAAGGTTTCGAGCGGGATACAAGAGTTGGTGGAGGGGTTTACTGAGCTGCAGGCAGTCGCACGCAGTAGCGGTGGTTATCTATATATCACCTACCTGTTGTCCATTATTCGTAACAACCAGAGTATTGTCGTAATATATGTGGTATCCCTGTCTTTGCTAGGAAATTTATAAAGTAGGTACTTAATTACAGGCGAGCGAGCCGGTAATGGGGCTATGGCTATTATGGCGGCTCAAAGAGTCCGGTCCGACCTATCGACCAGGTAAATTCTATTTGCATCGAGAAACCAGACTACTAGAGAGAGAATTGAGTTTGAGGATGCATTCCACTATACTTACATATAAGTATACTTCTGTGCAAGGCTGCCTCCAACATTCTGATACCACTTTTCATCTTGCGCTCTTGGTTTTCAGCTTCCTTACAAATTAAATACACACAGTATTGGAGTTTGTAAGAATACGAGGTTATGAGTAGAGGAATGTTGGGAATATGTGGGAGTTGGTAATACATATATTGATGTTCTCGTACCCGTGACCCTCTAGCCTGATCTTTGAGCGTCTGCTAAACTATTACGCTCTTCGAACTCTTAAGGAATTCTCTGCTATACAAAATCAAAAACACCGGGTGCAATCCTGTTGCTTATATGCTATAGTTTCTGGTGTACAGCTTGCATGCAGCGTGCGACAATACCGAGTACGTCTTATGGTAATATTCATGTCAGGGGATTGGGGTTCGATATTCCCTTTGCCCACAGGTTGGTGATGGCTCGGTTTGGGCTGTAGTACTGGACATATCTTTAAGTAGCGTGACCCCCCTTGTTCTCATGTTTTTTTCATTCTAGATACTTTCTGCGTTGAGATCCATCACCCTCATATTATATTCCCAGATCGTATAAGCTTCCTGTGAGTTCTCTCACTCGAGACTAAACTATCTATCTTCTCTGCCAAGCCTCCCAACACTTCCTGACTAATATGTCAGTCACTATTCTTACTATCTTAGAATACAAGACATATCAGGCAGAATTTATATTCCTTAGCATGCTACATATATTGGATACTCTTATAAGACTGTCCTAGTATTATTGGTAACCGGAACCTATTTATAATATACAGGTATTCCTGTATTCTTGTTACTTTATCTAGAGAGCTATAGGGTTGATATAAACTATTAACTTCCTAGTCCTATATTTGCTTGTTGAAAGAACTTCTCGAGCGAGATTAGAATAATATACAAGATAGCTATATTTTACAATATTATATGATATAAATATAAGAAAAACAAGAGACTTTGATAGACTAGGCTCAAACCTATAAGTGAGCAAAACTTTTTATCTAATAATAATACTGTGTTCTCATGCCCAGACCGATTTATTTTTGTGTGGTAGCTTAAATCGTATCCCATGTAACTACTGGCTTGCAATACAGCTAGGTATTTATTTAATAGATATTATAAAGATATACTTTGACCTTATGTGTATAATCACTAAATAGCATCCTATACTTGAGCAGTCTGTTAAATATGTACTACTGCAGCCTCTCATTGCCGGACTGGGCATCTCCTTCGACTAGTGGTCAAGGTGACCAGGTAGCCATCAGCTGGATCTGTCTGTCATTCTACAGATTAATTTATCTCGCTTTCTTAAGCATCTATTACCCTGAGCCAGGCAGCATGAGAGCATGACTAATCGCAAGGTTGCATCGCACCCCGCCACGCGTTTTCGGGTTATTGAGGGGCGAGCTCACAACCTCTAGCTATTGCAGTTTAATCTCTGTTTATTCTTTCTTCCCATGTCGTTCTTTGGGCTTCCGCAGGGTCCGGCACACAATTCGAGAATGCCTGGCTTCGGCCAGGCACCAGATCATTTTGCTGCTCTTTCTTCCAAGACTAGTGGGCAGCTGGAGAGCGATGAGGGGTGGGTTTATGAGGCCCCCCACGGTGTTAAAAGGGAATTGCTGAGACTGTGTTCAGATATGACTTTGAGGATACATATGATGGACTTGGGGATGAGTTGGATGAAAAGGACGATGATCTAAACGATGATACATTTGGGGCTTCAGAGCCAGTGGGTATGATGTTTATCTTGGTTCCTATATCATCCCATGGGATGCTAAACTCACGCTATGCGAACAGGCAAGGATTTCGATTACTATGGTTCTACTGCCAAAGTCGCGAATGCCATCAATGAAGAGCATATGGTTTTCAGTCGCCAGGCGCCAAAGAAGCCACAGCTCGTTGTCACACCCAATGTTGCACCAGCAAAACCAACAGCCGCGGCGGTCAAATCCCCAGAGCCAATCCCAGACTTGCAGCCGGAGATGTCCTTGTGGAACAGTGGAACAACAGCTTCGAATCATGGCTACGCACCGTTGATGCCACAATACCAAGTTCCCCATCATGAGCCCATGCAACAGTTTTCCGCCGGGCCCAAGAAGTTCATGAGCTTGGAGGAAGTTGAGGCTCAGATTTTGGCTCAGAGTCAAAGACTGCCTCCCCAACTGGTGGCACTCCCTCAACCCACTGTCCCACAAGTCCGCACCCTACCACCACTCTCCGAGCCCCCGCAATTATGTGACGTGGACCCCAAACTCTACCCACCACCTCCTCAATTCTTGCAACATACGGCAACCCCTCCTCCTCAGCATTTCCTTCCCTCGGAGCAACGCCCATCACTAGGCCCCACAGGGATCTTTAGCCAAGGTCGCTCATCGCGCCACGTTGGGACCCACTCCCCGGTAGCCCCTACTGGGCCATCCTCTGTTCTACCTATTGGGGTACCTACGGGAATCCCTGCATTGGACCAACTGCAGCAACCGGCTGATGAGGATAGGGTCAGGGTGCTGGAAGAGGAAAGCAGGAGGTTGAAGAGAAACCATAAAATTGCACAGCTTGTAAGCAAAATTCTAAGATTAGGGGTTGTACAGGTTCACTGACTCTCATCCAGTCAAAGTACAACGGACTCATGACCCCAGCAGACAAGAACTTCATCACCAGGATACAACTCCAGCAGCTTGTGTCCGTTAATGAGGATGCCTTTTCCGAGGACTTCTACTACCAGGTGCACTCTGCTATCCAGGCAAGAAACAACCCGCAGCAGCCCCTCAATCAATTTGCACAAACATACCTCTTCCAGCAGGGCCAGTACCACAAAGGCGGGAAGTTCAGGAGGCAGGACAATCACCTCCAGAGGATGGAGCAACAGGTACAAAGGGCAGTTGCAGCAGCGAAAGCTAGGCCGAAGGTATCACAGCTGGTGTTGGAGGGTTCATTGGGGAAGATCTCCTTTAGCAACGTCAAGACACCTAGGCCAATGCTGAATATCCACAAAAATGGAGAGCCCTCAATGAGGAAAGCGGGCACTGTTTATACTGGTGCAAATAAGAAGGCTTTGTTGAGGGCAGTTGAGAACATCTATGATACTCTTTTGGATCTAGAGATGCACGAGAGAGTAATACCGCCGCCATTGGCGGTGGGGCAACCTCCAGCAGTGGAGCATATCGAGTGGAAGGCAAGGCGGGATGCGCTAGCTGACAAACTGTGGAAGGAAATCAAAATAATGGAACCAATCGACCCAAATTCTTCCTCCACACACCCATTCATCGCCATCCTCTCCTACGCCAAAGGCAAGAAAGCCATCCCCCGTATCTTCCGTCACATCGACCCCGAACAACGTGTGACCATCCTCACTATGATCGTCGTACACCTCGACATCCTCGATGTCGTCAAATCCGGTATCTACCACGCAAACGAAACCTCCCTCCCCACCTCTGTCCGAGAAGAAATCGAAATATTTGCACAAACCGTCCTTCCTCCACTCCTAGGATACGTTTCTGAAGCCCCCCTCCATATTGTCATTGGTCTTCTCGGAATCCTTCTCGAGCGAGTTGATGTCATGTTCGTAGCAAAGACAAAGATCGGATTGGCGTTCTTGACGATGTTTACTAGCCGTGCAGAAATCATCAAGCAGTCCGGACCCGTGGATCCAGTGGAGTTAACGAACTGGAGTAAGACTTATGATCGTTTATTTGAGACACTGGAACCACACTATTTGGAGTGCTTCCCCCCGGCAAACTTTGTCGATGATGTTTATGTGTGGCAGTTTTTAGCATCGATGGCTGTTGGAGCAACGGCGTTGCAGCAGCAGAGATTGGTGGCAGCAGTAAAGTGAGCTCTTTGCCCCCTGGGTGTTTTCTTGCTGCCGGAGAGTGCCTGCTAATAAAAACACAGGGATCGAGTGTTGGAGAATGTGATGGCGAGCAAAGCTCTCCCTGCGGATGTTGGTGCTCAAAAATCGGCAAATGTGAATCTCTTTATGCGGGCTATCGGTTTAGATGTTGAATTATTGGGCTGAAGCAACGAGTGAATATGCAAAATGTGTGAGGTTTAAGGATTTTCTAATGAGTAATGATGGGGCATAAAGGGATGGGCATCTAATCTGTGGTTGTCTAGTAATTATCTGAGCCGGGCGAGAGACATAGGAGTTAGGCAGGGGCAAAAATTTATGTGGACCCAATTGGGCAGTACTGGCTAAGTACCCTCACAAACACATGAGTATGGTGGTAATTATTACAATAGTTCATTTTGGTGAGCTGCTGGAGGAAGCAACATGATAATTCTAGCATAAAATAATCAAGAAACCCACTTTTGACAAATCTTGACTGACAGAGAACCTCTTGGATCCTCATTTACTTCCTCCATCAAATACCGAGTATGTTGTACAATCAGAGGCATCCAGCCTCGGATGGAAGCATTGCCCATACACTCCCGTTGTCATCACTGACTGGTAAATAGATATATCAATGTAATAAGAATGCCCAAGCTGGAGCTGGGTTGGAAAAGCCCAGTATCTGCCTCGTTTTTGTTGTCCTCTTGTTCTTTGTCCACATGGTTGCTGTCATTGTGGGCCAGCGGTGTATTGGGTGTATCAACAGTTACCTTGAGCTCCAGGTCTGTGAGCTCTTCGCCCGTGCTGGAAAGGACTTTGCTTGAGGTCTTGTAGGAGCTCGACTTTTTCAAGGTTAGTCAGTTACCCTGAATATCCGTGAGTCAATCCATACCTCCAACAGCTTTCCAGCTTTGACGGTTGAGCTGTAGTTTTTGTTAATGAAGTGCGGAGCTGGATTTTTCGGAAGATCGAAGCTGTAATTGAACTTGTTCTTGAGTGCATCTTGGTCTAAGATATTGGCTGCTGAGCATGCCTGCCTCTCGTGTATAGTTGGTTTATATCCAGTAACTTGAGTGAAGTCAATTTTACGATATCTAGGTACTGCCTGTAAGAAATGCCGTCAAAAATAAAAGAAAGGACAACTAACTGAGCTCGGAGATTATCATATTCCTTAGTGAGCTTGATATCTCCATTCTTCGTAAGGGTTACCAAACCGTATCCACCTGAGCGCAACTTCTGTTAGAACGGCGTCAAGGGCCCCGAACATGCGATATACTTCGCTCTTCGGAGTACTCATATATCTGTTTCTATCATTTAATAACGGCTACTTTATCACATGGGGTGGGGTCTTACAATTCCCCCACTCCATGAATTAGCCATCCTCTCTCCATAGAGAACTTCAACCTCGGTGAAAGACCTCGGGCGATGGGCATTACACCCATACTCGGAGAAAAAAACTTGTTCTCGTCAGAAGGGTTCATCATATGTTAGTCTTTGCAGCCCCTCGGTTGAGGGTCTAGCTCGAGACTATTTGCGCCCTTACTTGGAATGGGAGATTTGTCAAAGCTGTCAATCAATTTTTGATAGCCACTTGTACCCCAATCGGACCCACGGCACCATTCATAGGAATTGAGCCCATAGAAGTCTGCTCGACTATCCTCATCATTGCCACAACTGAGATATCGGTGCATTGAAAGCCTGAGTGAATCGTCACTGGCAGAGTATCCGACAGGAATTGTTCTGTTGACATGATTTCGAATATACTGTTTGAGGTCCCGTTGGACTGCCTAAATGGTATGGTTTAGTTTCAACGTGCGTAAAAGTTAAGCAAAGGAGGTGTTACCCTCATATATGGTGGGCTTGCTTTAGCAGACCTGATGTCATTCACAACCTCGTTTCCTGCGAAGAAAAGTAGAAGATTGGGGTAACCTATCTCTATTCAGCAATCTGTTCACATCCAACACTAGAACGAGCTCACCACTGAAGGCATCAACCATAGCGGTGATACGGGTAATATAACCAGGATTGTAAGACCCTTGTGGATTTATCCTGTTGATGGATTCACCTGGGAATGGAGAGTTGACCTGCAGGCACCATCAGAGTCCAGCTTTGGTATGATTCTCAGCTTTCTCACATCTAGTGCAAGGTAAATTCCAGCTGCATTGAAAACAGATGCGCACTCGTCATGATTGAGGTATGGGTTCAAGTTGTATACACGTATGGTATTGATTCCTATGTAGGAATCAGTTTCTGCTTATGAAGTTTGTTGAATATACCGATTCCGAACCCAGCTTCTGCATCACAATAGCATCTAATACATGGTCAGAGAAACATGACCTGTAGCCCCAGCATGGGAGCTTACCTCTCAAGCAAGCTTGCCCATCGGTGAGGGTATCTCTGCCGCTTCTGGGATCATAGCCTGATTCACCCTTCGGCTGGTATGCAAGCCCAACAAGAACGAATCTCTCGTTAGTCTTGGAATCAAGGAAGTGGTTCCCATTGATAACTATTGGGTTCACTGCTGTGGACAACAGAGCAAAGCCGTTGAGGAGAACAATCTGCTTCCAGTAATTAGCAGCTACGCGAGCTCGTACTCAAACCGAAACGGGGAGCAGAAATACATACAGCAATGAAGTGGAGGTACGCCATCTGGTGGACACAATACTGCAGGTGAGAGTCTCAAATACAAGCTAAAGGATATCCTCTGGCCAAGTTGATGCAGCAATGTTTCGTGATTAGACTGGATGTCAAGTGTCTATGAGGAAAATATACGATTGAGTTTTGTGCGAGAGCTCTTGCTAGAGTTGGACGAGCAAGTCAGAGTATAGGAACTCCTAGTCTGGTTGAGGAACTCCCTCTTCCCGTATTGGCGTGCCGCACGCCATGAGGCAGTACAGGTGCTCGCACCAGTTTGGGAAATAAATGATCTATGAGGGTTGTCAACTGGACTAAGGCGTTGTGAAGTATTTATGTACATATACCATCGATTGTTAGCAAGGTTACCCTCAACCATAGCGGGTTAAATTGGAAACAGTGTATATTATAAGAGCTGTTGAAAGTCGCCTTGTTGAGGCTTGTAAGCCTCACTGTTGTCAATAAAGTCTGTGTGTTAATTTAATTTATTCTCCTTGTTAGAAAATGTTCTGTTTTCAATCTACAATGCACGCGCTTAACTCTACAACTCTGAATACGTACGCCTCTCATCCAACCATACACTAAAAATTCGACAAGAGCAGAGATAGCAGTTGAGCATGAATTACAACTAGACCATAGTTGTCCATGCATTACGGAGGTTGGGAACAGGTGCAAGGTTCCGGCTATGTGCGTTAGATTACGGTGAATCAGATATGGAGTTAAGTATTACCGAGACTAAGATGTCAGTTAACCAGACTAGATGTCAGTGACCATACCGAGGACCAAGCCCATTGTTCCCTACAGTGCTTAAGTATCTACGCTCCACTTCATCCCGTGTAGCATATTTCTTGGGTGCTTGATAGTATCTTAGGATGATATTAGCAGTCTCACCCATGATTGTTTGTTGAGGTACCAGAGACATAATGAGCACCTGCCCTTAATATCAAGCTGCTTCGAAACGTAGTCAAGCCACACTGCTCGCAGCGGACGTTCTCAGTATGATTCTTATACATACCAGAGCCCAAAGTACGTACAAACCCCTGTATACCATATTTCATATGTACATTCCCGACCAAACAAGCTAACACACATCACAAATTTGCCGTAGAACTCCATGTAGGGTGAAAGCACCAACTGGGCACTACCCTACCAAACTTCCAACCCAGTGAAATAAGTAAATCCAGGGATATGAAGGAATGCGAGTAAGAATAAAAATATAAAAATAAACCCACCAAATCATGAAAACCGGGCCAAGGTATAGAGGGAAACATTTGTTAGTAGATGGAGCAGAACGCCGGAAGCAAAATCCAACCTGGAAAAATCAAAATGAGATCAACATAGCACTTTCAACCCCCTGCCTCTCTGGGACCTATTACATGTACATCCCAGATTCGGTGCGACTAGATATGTTGAATTAATCAAGGCGATGCGCTTTCTCGCCAGCCAAGTCTGATTGTGACCTCAAAAGGTCGTCCCAAACCCAAAATTGACAAAGCCACTGTACCGATACTTCTCCTGTGTGGGTGAGAGATATATCAATAGAGAGACCTCAAGCAGGAATGGTTGTCGAAGTCCACATTCAGTATTGTGTGGATCCCACTATTGTATCAATAGTTTCCTTTCCTTACCGACATATGTAAAACCCAAGGCATGAAGTGCATTAAGGTCTCCCGGGCGAATGATTGTTTGGGCAGGTAGCATAGGATTCAGCATATTTATTGGATATGCATCTACCGCTGCTTGGGCAATGGCTTCCATCTCATTTTTGCATGTGATGTGATCGAAAGGTGTGACAACGATTGATTGCTTAACTGTAATATCCTTACAGTTTGTCATGCTTGCCTGTTCCTTGGTTAGTGAATAATACCATCCAGAGTTTCAGATTGTCTCTGTAGTTCATACCTTCACAATGAGGTAATAATTAATTTTGTACAGGGTTGCAGACGTTGTGAACCCGGAGACTGCACATAAAGGAAATGGCGACTTCTGCCGTGGCAAAAATCCGTCTGAATCACGTAGATCCTTTGCGGGATATGTCATAGCTATGGTGGTCATGTACCCATGTTCTGGTAGTTTCTTTGCTACTTTCTCCTTCTTACTCAGAAGGGTGTTTACTTTCGTTGTAGGTTCGTCTCCCTCGGGGTTGTATGTTATGTGCTCTTCAATAGCTACCGTTATACCCTTCACTGTAACCTTCCGGGCTCTGGACAGCCAATCGGGATTCGGTGTCAACTTTATAGTGACATTGACGTCGTCATTGGGGCC
>Ga0307514_10001026_pt1 | contig 40409 bp, 34 predicted proteins | sample 16_EM_MG_FD_203088 | JGI IMG/M metagenome (GOLD analysis project Ga0307514, IMG submission 203088) | Populus trichocarpa ectomycorrhiza microbial communities from riparian zone in the Pacific Northwest, United States - 16_EM | ecosystem: Host-associated > Plants > Roots > Unclassified | place...
TAACCCTAACCCTAACCCTAACCCTAACCCTAACCCTAACCCTAACCCTAACCCTAACCCTAACCCTAACCCTAACCCTAACCCTAACCCTAACCCTAACCCTAACCCTAACCCTAACCCTAACCCGCTAGGACCGCCCATCCCAGGTCAGATGTTAATGTTGATTCTCTCCGCGCTTCTAAGAGGCAAAGACCTGCGTCCGCTCAATCTTCTGCGCTGTAGTGGTTGAGGCCGTAAAACGTCTCCTACAAACGGTGTAGTGGTGTGTCGCATTCTCCCCTGTAACAAGGGTCGAGTTTGTGGTGGGGGTTTAATATCGTGTTTAAAGCTTACGTTGCATTATGCGGCTAAGCGCCTGGTTATTTATTTGGGATTATATGTCATGCAATAAGCGTCTTTTTTTCTTGCCTCCACACCTTTCGGAAATGCCCGGAACGGCTCGCACACTTTACAGGGTCACTGCGGCGCCCCAACCTTTTCTTGAACGCATTTTTGAAAAAATTTGCGCGGTGTCGCGGCGAAAAGAATCGACGTGAAAAAGTATATATTTCACACGCTGCACAAGTACTGAGGAGTCAAAGTTGAAGAAAGTTCGAAACGACCACAATATCTTTCTTGCTATACTCGCAGCCAAGTACTCTTCACTTAAAATTATTTTTTCTCCTTCGTGATTCTTCTTAGAATAACCCTAACCCTAACATTGAATCGATTCTATTTCTAAACCCTCATATTGAAAAGTTTCCTCCAGATCAAGCAGCCTTGTTATCGTACAAGATACGTTTCAGAAGCCTTCGAGTGTGTAAGAAATATCGAAAGTGGCGTAATGCATAATTCCGTTACTGCTCACATAAACTGTAATTCCTGTTATTGTGATCTACACACGTACCAGTTATTCAATAACTAATGCTCTCGATTGTTTGTATAGTAGTTTGAATATTCTCGTAATGAGTGTCAGAAATGTATCATATTCTGTATTCGACTCTAACGTAGGAATGAAGGTCAGAACTAGAACAGTTGGGGCTAGCAAGCAACACAGTATGTAGGGTACCACACCACCTCATCAGCTGGTGCATTGTTTAGTATTTGCTTACATTTTCCTTGTCCAAAATAACAATGACTCAACATATCATGGTATCCTTAGTCTGAAACTTTGGTAGCCACTTGACTTGATGCATATCCCTACAGTTATGAATGTAGTATTTCTCTCCAATGTGAATTGATAGACACATAGTACCAGGCTGTAAGTGGAACCATCAATGATGGCAAGCTATATTTTTGGTGGGGTTCCACACTGTTATAGTACCCATCACATTTGTTTGTATTTACTTTCGTGTTCCTCTGCCAAATTTGCAACTACTCAACACGTATTGCTATTCTCAGTCTGAAACTTTGTTAGCAGCTTATATTCATACGTATCTGTGATGCCTTTTATTTATTTTCACTCTCTATTGTGGGATGGTAGATAAATAGTACCCAATGGAAAGGGGACACTTTCAGCTGCCAAGATATATTGTTGGTGTGGTACTACACCTTCTCTTCACCTGTCATATTTTTTCATATATTTATACCTATTCCCCACCATTATTCACATCTAGTCCATAAATAATGCAATTAGGAGTCTGAACTTTTGTTAATGGCTTCTCTTCATACTTATCTCTAATCCCTTTTAATTATTTTTTCTCTCTATTGTAACGTTTTGGAGATATAGTACTGTGTGATGAAGGGTCTCATCAATGCTGGCGAGAATTTTTAGTGTGGGTGGAGATATAGTATTAATCCCAGATAGGCAGGAGTAGTTCAAACCCCTGAACTGCATCCTATGGCAGCAGGTCTGATCCCTGTACTGCATCCTATGGTAGCAGGTCAGGACCCATGCAACTGCATCCTATGGCAGGTCAGACACCAGATTCCACCCACTGCAACAGAATCCTATGGTGTGTAATGTGCATCCCACCCATAGGATGCAGTTGCAGGTTAGCTGACCTGCACTACTCCATAGACCTAGTTGTTGTTATTTTTACTGGCCAGCTTATTTATAAAATTAGATTCTAAAACTACCTTTGCATTATTGACTAATACTAATATTCACAGTCAAATTGCGTGAACGACTGTAGTATCAGTTTTGAACGATATATTTGAATCTGGATAGGTGGAGTAACATTTACAAAGTTTCAAGTATCTGTTCTGGACAGTATATTTGTAAACAATGAGAGGAGAATTATCTTTGCATTATCCTCCAATACTAGTATTTAAATTAAAATGAAATCAATTACTTTCATTATAGTTCTGAATGACGTATTCCTATCGGGACATGTGGGGGAAAATGTTTGATGTTGTTAGTATCTATACTGGACACCATATTTGCAGTGATGATAGTTAAATTATATATGCATTACCCACTGATACTAGTATTAACATTCAAATTGAATGAACAACTGTAGTATCAGTTTTCATTGATATATTTGTATCTGCATAGGTGGAGTAACGTTTACCAAGTTCTTATTATCATTACTACACAATATAGTTAAAATCAATGGTAGGAGAATTATCATTGCATTATCCTCCAATGTTAGCATTCAATTTAATACTAGATCAACGACTGTAGTGTCAGTTCCAAATGACATATTCGTATCTGGATAGGTGGAGGAACATTTATGAAATTGTTACTATCTGCACTGGACTGCATATTTATAAAATATGATTCTAACATTATCTTTACATTATCCATTGATAGTGGTATTCTGATCCAAATCGAATAAACCAGTTTGGTATATTTCTGAACATCATATTCTTATCTGGATAGGTGGAGTAACATTTACCATGTTGTTAGTATCTTAACTGGACGGTATGTTTAGAAAATATGATACAAGAATCATCTTTACATTATCCATTGAAAGTTGTATTTAATACTAAAATGAAGGAAATTGCTGAAAAAAAACACAGAATCGACTTGACCATGCATACTAATAAAACACATTAGATGGTGATGGGAATGATATGATGGGAGAAACGGTGTATAAACGCCTCCACGGTGATTTGTATTTGCATTTGCAATGTAGTATTCATTGGTAATTACTATTAGCTATCTGTTACTGGAAGTTAGTTTATGATGTATTATCGATTTTCATTAAGCACTGTAGAGTACTACCCTATCATATCCCCTGTCATATGTTTCACTATTTTCTTTCTTGCTTCGTTGCAAAAATCACAACTATTCAGCCAGTCATTCAATTTTCTGTGCAATATTTGGTTAGTAGCTTCTCTTTATACTGGTCTGTCAAGGTATAAATTTAGTATTTCGCTCTATTGTGTCATGGTAGACACATAGTTCCCGGTGGAAAGTAGAACTATCACTGCTTGAAGGATATCAGTCAAGTGGAATACCACCCTATGTCATCCCTTGTGGTATTTTTCAGTATTTTCTTTCATGTTTCACTACCAATTTAACAACTACTCATGAAATAATATGATTTTCAGAGTGCAACTTTGTTGACAGCTTTTCTTCATACTTGCGTTCGATGCCTTTTATTTATTTTCACTCTCCCTTTGGAAGCGTTGATGAATTATACCAGCAATAAGGGGAAACTTTCAGCTGCGAAGATAAATTTTAGTTGGTGTTCCACAGCACCTCATCACCTGCGGCATTTTTTGGTTATAATTTTACATGTTCCTGAGCATAATCAATAACTGCTGAATCAATAATGCGATTCACAGTATGCAATATAATTATCAGGCTCTCTTCGTACTTATCTCTAAACACTTGTGATTATTTTTTCTCTCTTTTGTGCGATTGAGGACAAATAGAACAGTGTAATATTGAGTCTTATCATGGCTGGCGATAATTTTTACTCTTGGTGGGGAGATTAAATCCCTCCCAGATAGGCAGGAGTAGTTCACAACACTGTACTACATGCTATTGTAGCAGGTTAGATCCCTGTACTGCATGTTATGGTAGCAGGTCACGCCCCCTGCAGCTGCATGCTATGGCAGGTCAGACCCCTGTTTACATTGCCTGGAACTGCATGCTATGGCTGTGTAAAGTGCATGCAACACATTGCACGCAGTTGCAAGTTGCATGACTGGTACAACTCTGTAGACCTATGTGACAAGGCTCAGCATCACTTGTTCATAGCTCGGTACATGAAATAAGTTGTTCCTGTCCAGGGTGATGGGGCGGGTATATTCCCTACATAAATGCTTATAAACGCAAGCATATCCTTGTTTATTAATGCTCGTGATCAAGTGCCACTGATATAATCGAAGATGCAAAAGGAAAAAATTGTTGACACTCATTCTCATAATGAGGTAGGGAACATCTGGCTTGTCTAATATCTAGAAATGCGGCCAGAACTATATTTCCGACAATCTGCAACCTATCGCCCTCCTGATCATGCATATTACCGGACCAACAATTGTTGATGCTCCGTAGACTCTTATTTTCTGGATGTCTTAGGCCAGTTGTATCTGTTCGTTTTCATCATCATGGCGAGCAATACATCCAAAACAGGAACGTAGATAGCAATGTCAATATTGTACGTTTCACAGTAGTATAGCTGAATGCGACAATAAATCATGAAACCAGCAATGCAAAACCGGAAACTCAAACTGACGGGTCTAGCCAGACCCAGAAAAACCCCCGGGTAGATGTGTACTGGTTCTGGTTAGGCCCGCTACAAGGTACTGGGTCAGGATTTTGGCAGGGTTTTGAACTGAACTTATGCATTTTTGCAGTCCAAACTCCGACTGCTAGCATGTTACACAGACCCATGGCTAACACTGGCTGGAGGAGTATGTTCAACACTGGTAGAAACTAATATCTGCCGGGCGGAATTTTTGATACTATCTGCCTCCAAGAAATGCGCAACATCCAGTCGGAGAGTGCCATTCTTCGGGCTAAATTTTGTACTTCCGGCCAGGGACTTGCGATCTATCTAACAGAGACTTGGAACATTCTACTCCGAAGACTGAATCCAATGCTGGTAGAAATGATTATCTCCTGCCCGCAACATTCGATACAATCTGGCAGGGAGAATTTGTCAACACCTGGTCGGAGAATGATGCAAATTGGAGTGAGAAATTTCCAACTTCCGGCCGGAGGATTCATAGACTCCCAACTTCTGGTCGGAAGATGTAGTTCTAATTCGAAAAGTTCCAATTTTCCAGTCTGAAGTGTAACCTTAACCTTAATCCAGCAACTTAAAATCTTGCTATAATTGTGTATAAACAATTCGACAAACTATGACAAGATTCGAACGTGTTGAGATCAATCGAGTACAAATAGAGATATTGAATTGACTATCGCACAGAAGTTATTGTCTACAGAGCAAACATCGAGAAAGACAGGCAAATATATTCAGGAAAGAAGAGGACATAATCAGCGAAGCCGAATGTCACATCCAGAGCCCGATCCCGAGCATCAATGCCGGGGCTACACCTACTCTTCAGCATCGGGGCTGGTGGCGGCCCATGGGGGCTGCAAGCCACCGGCCTCATGCCCGCATCTCAGGCTCAGGGACCTGTATGCCCGCGAACGCCACCCAAGCCATCGGGCCAAATGCCTTGCCAACTGAACGCAGCGCCGGAAATACAGCTGGATACAAGGCGATGTCAAGTACCACATCCCGGATCGGTAGTCATCGGTCTCCTGTAGGTACCAGTAGGGCCTCTAGTCCACCAGATCTTAGCCCCTGACACGGAAATCATGCCCAGGATGGGGCGGTGATGTCGGCCCCAGAAATCCTGTAGTTGCCGCGGACAATTGGGATGCCTGATGATGCAAATGACAATATTGATGTGGATATCGTGTAAAGTCCGAGAATGAGTGTACGATTTTGGGAATCGTTTAACTAGCTTGAATTGATCGGAAGTAAGTTCCTTGGACTGGTCCAGACCAAGCCTGTCCAGTCCAGGACAGCAAGTCTGTAGTCCGGTCCAGCCCGATTATCCTGTGGGACTCGGCCGCACCGAGCCGTACCTCAAACCGGGATTGTTTGGACTGGTGGAATCGTTGCAAATATATACTCCCCGTAGCCCAATCCACTTCCATTTCCATGTATCTCAGTGCGCCTCCTTGTTGCTCAGTCCGACCCCGTTTGCGCAGTATCTCTGTACCCCCCTCCACGACGCGTAGTCCATTTTTATTATCCATATATCACCATACGCCCCCCGCCAGCTTCCCCTTACCAATCTGAGTGTCGGTGGTGGTGCGAAACGGATTTTCCCGCCACAAAGAGAGCTGAGACACTAATCATTAGTTGACTCTCAGTAGTGGGAATGTGAGGAGTGTTGACTTTACCATTACGCTCATTTATGGAGGGCTGACTGGATGCACTTGATCAGTAGTGAGGCATGCCGGGCGCTGAGAACCTGAACATTTGGTTAACTCTCCATCGTGTTGGCGAGAGTTGACATTGCCTTTGAGCTCATGCAGGGAGAGATGGCAGTAGACAGTCGATGGGGAGTAGGTCGATCGGGTGGCAGTTGATCAGGAGTGACGCGCCACGGGCGCTGAGACTCTTGCAAGATTACTATGATACGCATGCGATTATCTGCTTGATACTATTCATCCCGCTGCATTGAACAAACTTCAAACCAAACTACCACATGTACTTCATTATACGCTCTCTCATCAATGTTTGCTCCCAAGTACCCTCTGAAGTACACTCCTGATTGCACTCGATTGTCCACTCCTAACCAGCTTCACTTACACTCCCATGTAAGCCCTCAAGACACTCCCATGCAATGATTGCACCAGTCCGGTCTGGAATTGGTCTAGGCTGGATCCCTCTGGCTTTATTCCAGTCCAGTCCAAGAGGTTTTAGAACCGGCATCGGAGCAGTCCCCAAATCTGTTGGACCAGGACTGGACTGGACTGGACTGGTGTGGATCAGTCGAGCGCAGTGTGCAGGGTTAGAGTATATTTCTCACTGTATCGGTCTTTTAATGGGAGAAATATATCTTAATGGTACCGAATATACAGACAGAACTGTCATAACTACCCCCAGAGTGGGTATTCAGAGGTGAGTGGTGATCAAATGTGAGGATGAGTCGTGCTTTCAGTGATACTGGACTATGACACAATGTCGAAATTGTAAGTGTTTGTGGACTGGTCCAGACCAAGCCCGTCCAGTCCAACCTTCCATCTGGACTGGATTGTACTGAGCCCTACCCCAGACTGGCTCCGTCCGGACTGGTGGAATCATTGCTCCCATGTACACCTCCGAGTACGTTTTCAAGTACCCTCCCGTGCATGCTCTCAAGATCCCTCGCAATTGCACTTGATGGCCCACTCCCAGCCTGCTTGACTGTACGCTCCCAAGTAGATCTCCAGACACTCTCAAGAATACTCCCAAGTACGCTCACATCTACACCTCCGGGCACGTTCTCAAGTGAACTCCCCGGCATGCTCTCATGGATGCTCGCAGATGCACTCGATGGCACCCTCACATCGTGCTTGACTATACTCATCCACGTAACACTCAAGACAAACACAAGTACACTCCGAGTACGCTCCCAAATATATCTAGTACATTCTCAAGCACACTCCCTGGCATGCTCTCAAGGACGCTCCCAATTGCACTCGATGGCGCAGTCACAGTTTGGTTGACTGTACGCTCCGAAGTATGCTCTCCATATGGTCTGACGAACACTCCCAACAATGTTCTCAAGTACACTCCCAATTGCACTCGATGACAAACTCCCAGCCTGCTTGGCTCTACAGTACCAAGTAAACTCACCGCGAAGGCAGAGAGCTCATCATCAACATTCCGCCTCACCTCTCACAGCATCCAAAGTGAATTCATGAGAAAGAGTGGTTCAAGCTCGTGGAACATTGGAAGAGAGGGAGAACATATGATAGGCTACCCGGATATGAGAAACAACACAAATTGCATTGATCTATGAAGCATTCCTGTTTAGGCTTAGCTACAAGTGTGTGTCCACAGACACATACTTACAACTAATCTACTTGCGGTTAGCAGCCTTGGCATTTCCATATCATCACTACTGCTGCTACTCCACTCATTTTTATTTGTGTGAACATAGATGTACGTGGAGGCGGTGATTGAGTGAACTTGGAGATATACTTGGAGGTGTACTTACAAGTGATCGATTGGGAGGTGGTGGATTGGGTGGTAGTCAATCAGGTGGGAGGTGCGATGGGAGCTGTGACTCTGCTGATTGCTTAACTCTTAGTCGTGGGAATATGACGAATGTCAGATTTACCTTTGTGCTCCATCATGGAGCGCTGGCTGGAGGTGGTCGATTTGTAGGGAGTCACACTGGGAGCTCAGACTCAAATTCGATCTGAAGGGAGGCGGGACGAGAACTGAGACTCTAATCATTAATTAACTGTCAATCATGGGAATGTGGCAAGAATTGACACTACTTGTCTACTCATTCATGCAGCGATGGTTGGAGGCGGTAGATCAGGCGGCGGTTGATCCGGTGGTACTTGATCTGAAGGGCGGCGCAATGGTGCGCTGACACGACGGAGCTAGAAGGCAGAGGGACTATCGGCAACACTCCACCGCACCTCTCGCGGCTTGTAAAGCGAATTCTTCAGAAATCAGTACTGGCTCGATGCGGGTAGGAAGAGGTTGAGAGAATATGAATGGCCACCCAGCCATGGGGAATCAAATAAATTGCGTGAATCTACGAAATCACAGAAAAAACGAGTAAGACCAATGGCTGGGAAAGAAAGAGTTTGTATTTCGATCTTTGAGTCTTATGATTGGTTAACTCTCAATTGTGCGTATCTGGTGAGAGTCGACATTTCCTTTGAGCTCATTCACGGATAGATGGCTGAAGACAGTCGATCGGGAGGGAGGAGTGACGGAAGCGGAGACTCTGATCATTGGTTAACTTTCAGTTGTGGGAATGTAATGTGTGTTGACTTTACGTTTCAACATATTCATAGAGAGCAGGCTGGAAGCGAACGATATATAGAGAGTCACCTCGGGTGCTGAGACTCAAATCCAATGGGGAGGAATACACGATGGGAGCTGAGACACCAATCATTGGTTGACTCTCAGTCCTGGGAATGTGACGAGTGTTGACTTTACCTTTGAACTCATTAATGGTAAGCTAGGTGGAGACTGTAGAACGGGAGGGGGTCGATTGGGTGGCTGTCGATCAGGAGGGAGGCATGACGGGAGCTGCGACTCTGATCATTAGTTAACTCTCCGTTGTGGGAATGTAACGAGTGTTAACGTTACATTTGAGCTCATTCATGGAGAGCTGGCTGGAGGCGCTGGATTTGTAGGGAGGCACGTCGGGAGCAGAGACTGAAATCCGTGTGGGAGGGAGGTGCGACAGGAGCTGAGACTCGAACCATTGGTTAACTTTCAGTCGTGGGAATGTGATGAATGTTGACTTTGCCCTTAAGCTCATTCATGGAGTGCTGGCTGGAGGCGCTCGATGTGTAGTGAGGCATGCCAGGAGCTGAGACTCTAAGCCATTCTGGAGGGAAACACGACGAGAGGAGAGACTCTACTCACTTCTGTACCATTAACTTTCATCGACAAATATACCTTGCGGAGTATTTACTTACCTATGAAGTTCACATATATTACATAATAAACCTGCAATTTTGGAGAGCGATGGTGATCAAAACTCATGTGCGATGAGGCTCTCAACCGAGTTGAGAGCGATGGTGATGAAAACTCAGGTCCGATGTGGCGCCAAACCCAGTCGAAAGCACTGAAGTGATGAAAACTCACATGTGCTCGGCACTAAACCAAGTTGGTCAGCACGTTTGATGTGGTGCACGATTGGGACACCGATTTAGTGCCGAGGAGGGATCTATTCCCTGTCTTACACATTAATTTTTGTGCAGACGGGTCTTGTCATAAGCCTCAGTCTCGTAATTCTAGTTATCTCCGCGCAGGAAGATTCAAGGCCATCTGTCTGGAGAAATTCTCTAATTCCGGTTCTAGAATGCAATTCTTCTGTCCATAATTTCAACGTCCGGCTCGAGAGCTGAAATCAACCTAGCAGAAACTGGTACTGTCTAAACACTGAGTTGAATACTGGTAAAAACTGTTATCTCCCAGCTGGAAGTGTTAAGACGTTCTGCCAAGGAGAAATTCTCAACTTCCGATTGGAAAATTGTGTCTTTTCTGGGATATTTGATTTTCAAAGTCCGGCAAGAGGATGTCGCGAGTCTCAACTTCTGCTTGGACAATATTGTTCTGATTTGTATTGTTCTAAATTCCGGTCAGAACTGTACCCATTACCTCAATCCAGCAACTGACAATATGGCTATAATGTGGCTCATCGAGTCAGTGGGGGCCTTTCAAAGCTTCTAGGCCCCAGCTGCTCAACCTCTTCCCATTATCGCAGAGCTCCAGCGGTGCGATTGCGGTTGTGATTGCTGGTGCAGCGCATATCATTAATGGGATGCCCACCATGGTACTCCCCGCTGTGATTCGTCTTGCTCCCTGTATAACCGTATCACCTCCCCCAATTGGAGTCCTGATCCCCTCATCTACCCCAGTAGGGCATTTCCTTCTCGGGGTCGCCATCATTTCTGATTTGGTAGTCATGTTGTGGACTCATGCACACTTAGCAGTTCAACTGCCTCAACTCCTCTGGCGATCCTGAGGTGCTGGGGAAGTATTTCCAGCGTCAAGTCACTGGTAACAATCGTTTCCCAGTGTCCTTTTGTCTATTACTGCCGTGGTTGTTGCCTTATTTCACAGTTATGTTTTCGTCTTTTTCGCCAAGACTTTTTGCAAATCCACTCAATTGTGTGGTTTCTTGTGCACCCTCTTTTTGCTGACCTCCCCGCCAATCTCCGGTGGTCCTGAGTTGCTAAGAGTCCCGTTCCGGGTCAATTCGACGTTTAAAATCGATTGCCACTGTTCACTTTTCGATTGCTGTCGTCGTTGTTGACTTAATTCGCCGTTTCTGTTTTGCCAAGACTCGCGTTTTTACCAATCCTCAGTTGGTCGTAGTTAGAACGTAGAAGTAGAGTGCTCCACGGGAAGCTTTTGGCAGATGGAAAACTCTGAGTCTGGGGAAGCTTTGGCTAATAGAAGGCTCTAGGTCTGAGAAAGCTTTGGCTAGTAGAAGTCTCTAAGTCTGTGGAAGCTTTGATGCTGATGTTGACGTAGCCAACTTACTTGCCTAAGTACTTCGGGTACTATGATCACCATAACCAACAACAACACCATCACCATCGCCATCACCATCGCCATCGCCATCACCATCGCCATCGCGATCACCATCATCACCATCAGCGCCGGATCGAATGCGCACACATACGCCCACAATCGATGCGAAGCGGGCACTAGATTCCGCTGGAAAAGTCAGTCGGAGATCTGCTCTCCCCAAGATCCAATTGCCCACTATTCCTGCGGAATCTAAGGCTGCAATTCTCAACACCATAACCGTGTGGCATCGTGAGATCTTGTTGCGGTGGCCGCGCTAAAGATAAGGTTCAGACTATGCTATTGATCAACGTCATGATTTCGGCCACCATATGCAGCCCACCACACGCCACACGCCACACGCCATAAGCCGCACGCCGCACGCCGAAATCTGCCCGCCATACGCCACCTGCCTCACGCCTCCCAGTGCCGGGCGCCTGCAAGTCTGCAAGTCTCTGGATCGAACATGCAGAAGCATATATGGGAGCATACAGTCAAGTGAGATTGGGAGTGTCTTGCCTCTTGAGAGTGTACTTGGGAGCGTGGAGCCAAGTAGGCTGCGAGTGTGTCATCGAGCGCAATTGGGAGTGCACTTGAGAGCCTTCTCGGGAGTGTGCTTGAGAGCGTCTTGAGAGCGTACTTGGGAGCGTATAGTCAAGCAGGCTGAGAGTGTGTCATCGAGTGCAATTCGGAGCGTCCTTGAGAGCATTCTTGAGAGTGTACTTGAGAACGTACTCGGAGGCGTACTGGGAGCGTACTCGGAGTGTATTTGGGAGTGTCTTGGAGTGTACTTGGCAGCGTGCAATGAAGTGCATTTGCCAGTTTTGTTTCAAGCTTGTTGAATGCACCCTGATGTATAGTATCAAGCGCACATAATCGCATGCATATCATAGTAATCTAGTCAATGCGCAGGTCCATAGGACCTCATAGTGCCACGCATCAAATATGCTATGGATTACAGTCCCAAAAACAGCTACTCAATGAGTTACGCGTCGCGTAAGTCATTTTTCCCGGTGGTAGAGTGGCGCCGGCAGTGGCGAATGGCGGGTGGCGAGTGCAAATTTGTGAATGAGTCTACACAAATGACTCAGTGCATTAGCAAGCACTCTCCAATCCTTTGTAGCAGCTTCGATGGCGTTCTAATAACTTGTAGGTCTTCGGGACAAATCCTGAGTCAACATGTGGATTTCCGCCACTGTACCCGCCAATGTATCTGCCCCTGCCACACGCGCCACGTGGCAAGTTCACCCGACCAATGAGAATGCTTCGAGCGGACAAACCAAGTGTATAACTATTAGATGGTACAGAGACGAGAGAAGGAGAAAAATTCGACATATATACAGGAGGCATCAGTCCCTGCAGCAGTCACCGTGTATCAGATCAGTAACATATCTCCGGCACAAGTACACCTGTAACATTACGCTGCGCCGCGAGGCTGGGTGATTTTAACTGATGCCAATATAGGGATCAACGACGCTCTGGGAACTGTAAAATCCTGGATTTTCAGTTGTAGAACCCATGGTGAAAGCGGACAGGAGGCAGACACTGAAGAGCAAAATGAAAAGAATATTCGATCGCGGAAAAGCACTTTTATTTTATACTAGAATCACTTGCTTCTATCTTCCTCTTCCCACAACGGCTGCTCTCGTTCCCAGAGTTTTTCGTCTCTCGCAAGCGTTTGCCAGAGGCTACAGGAAGCGGCTCGATATCGAGCACACATCACAGTATCTTTCATTAGATTGCACATAGACACATTTAACAACCTAACGCCACACAAACAACTCTATCTACACTCAACATAGCAATACCTGCCACCATATCGAACCATAGTAGCAGTGTACCATTGTTGGGCCTGCATGAAGTCGGAAATGAAGGCCAGCCCCGTCGGGAACAGTGCACCTCCGCTCTCCGCGCCCTCTCCATCCCGTCCCCCAAACCCCACCGCACTCTCCCCCTTACCCTTCAACCCCTCCCGCAACATCTCGAACAACCTTATTTTCTCTCCCTACCCTTCACTCTCATTCCCACACTCACTCCAATCATGATGTCCTCCTCTACCTCATCTGTACACCTGCCCCCAACTCCGGAGACGTCGGAACCATTCCCACCTCCATTCCAACGTCTTACCCATCAGCAAGGGTGATAACGGTGGGGCGCTGATGGTCGCGAACGCTAGCTTCGTAATGACCCGAACACAGGGATGAGGACAAGACGCGGAATTGTTTGACGAATCTACATAGGGTGAAGGGGAAGGGATTAATGACTCGCTGCCGCAGGTGACGCAAGTGTTAGGTGAGGGAGCCGCGGTCAAGCGGTATTATCGGGGTTGGGGTTGGGGTTGGTGTCAGTGTCGGGATTCTACTTCGCCCGCCACCTCCAGATGGAGTGTCATCGTCTTCGCCGCGATATTTCTTCTGCTTTCCGAGCTAAGGTCCAGTTCATTTATCTTTACCACCGGTTCTGTCATGATTTTCCATGTTTGTTTCCGACAATCTGTACCACGCAATCAGAGTCCAAGTTAGTGCGTGGCATCAAACAGCACTGGGTGAGGCAGGGGCATATTATCCTTATCATTCGTAAAAAAACCAGATCTGATCTCCGTCTTGAATAGTATTCAGCTCTTTCACACTGTACTCATCCTTCTCCGTCAACTTGCTCCTCCGTTGCTCAGCAATATCGTACCATACCCCTTCGTGTCCTTCCCCCTCTTCCACTGCCACACAACTCTGCATCCAGCCACCCCTCACTCCCCGCAATGAGCACAATCCCAAAAACGCCATTACTCAAAGAGCATATGATCGCAGCCCATATGTAGTATACTAACTCTCGTCGCATTATCCATCTCGAAAATACTCTGCAGCAGCTACAATTGCCAGTGTGATAGTAGTAGCACGAGCAGAAGGAATATTCGGGGGAGGTTATGGCAGCATTATAGGGACAACTAAGTGCATAGCCGAAGAGAAAGCGTAGTAAACGTGTCTGCCGGTGTAAATAGGCGTGGCGAAGATTTTCTAACACCAGTTAAGGTCCTTTCTATCCGCTGTGCACCGATATTCGTTGGTGTTAGAATCGAGGAGCCCAAGGGCTGTCGCTGCCTTCTCGGTCACCGGTTGGCGGGTAGCAGTGCGGCTGGGGTTTCTGCTAGTGATAGTCAATTTCTTCTCTCAATGACATTATTCTAGCATAGTGGATTTTAGCGAGGGAATTCAGCTGCCGCATAGAGAGGAACAGGCGGCGAGGAAGTATTTCGGTATTGTAGAATTGGGTGAAGGTATTCATAGTGAGGCCGCGAAGCGAGGATGATTTTAGTGCGTCATGTCAAGGACGGGGGGTTGGAGACCGAAAAAGGGCGTGGGCGGTTGCGGTGCGGATAGTTGGTTGATCGTGGTGAGAGGCGGAAACCCTGTTACTATATGATCTGAAATGAAGACGCCGATACACTGAGATCGCCAAATTGACTCATAGGCTGCGGACACGTAGACTCATCCACGAGGTTTCACTCGCCACCGCCACTGGTATTTGCGATCGTGAGCTTCCATAGACTTCCATAGAGTTCCACGCCTCCATGTATATGAAGACAGAGCTTCTCCCTGAGATAATTGAATAGACTTCGTCGGCTTCACATTCGCATCAAACTCTGCCAGACAGTACACGAATGAGTCGTTGTGATTAAGAGCGGAGGCAGGGTAACATGAAGTCTGGATTTATTTCCTGCCCTATACCAACAAATATTGAAAGTGAACTTTGGACCATATATACATCTATCTATCTATTATGTCGTATTCACTCGGATATAAGTACACCCTCGATCTGGTTGGCGGTAAGCATTACCGTTTATGAAAACAAATTTGGAAATTACAAATCTTAAAAAACTTATTTAAATTACCACTTATGGTAAGTAACTTACCAGATATGATACACTAACATTCTCAAAGGTGTATCTTATATACATCCAAATGAAAACAGTAGTTTTATCTAGATATATAAAGACGATCCTGAGAAACTGATGCTCTTAGAGCCACAACGAGGCAAGCAGCTTCCCACAGTACTATAACAGCAACGAATACACCGCGAACTCGATGACAGTCAAGTGAATGGAGAAGGGAATCAGTTTGACCCGGAAAGAAGTGGGTCTTTTGCGCAGTGTGGAAGCAAATATTTAAACGACCAGTGTTAGGCTCATTTTTATGATCCCGGATCGTGAAGAGTAAATTAAGTGGTGGGTAGAAACCGAGGTAGCCAACAGGGGAGTACTCAGTAATGGGTTAAATCGGGTTCACTTCCAGATTTGGCATTAAACCCTAGCAGTCATTTCCCAGCGCTAAGATAGGGAAGGAACTCGAGTTCTACGGATGACCCCGTTATGTGAAAGAACGAGTCGGGTCTACCCCGCATGATACAACGGGAAGTTTCTAGAAGCACAGTGGTAACTGAAAAATTGTGCTGCCAATAGAAATTTGCTCGCCAACATAGCCCAACTAAACCCGAACAACCGGTCCGAGACAATTGCCAAACAAATGATAATATTACGATTACTGCTATAGCTTGTCCACATGTCGGTAAGTTCTTGCGCTCAGAGTGCGAAAAACCTCACCCCTTCACCGCTGCTGCTGCCGATCTATCGGGCCTGACACAGTCTATTGACCTATCTCATTATCTGTAGCAATGTAGAGTACAGTGCATATCTTTTGAAAGTTTATTCATTCCAAAATGAATAGTGAGGGAGCTGATTGAAAGATACTTTGAAACAGGTTGCAATGATACAGGTCCATGTATACAACAAACCAGCTCTCCTAAGTACTCGTTATATTTGTCGTTTATTTTAATCTGCCGTTGGCTAGACTTCATAGTGGTCTCTAACGTGCTGCCTATTCATCTCGATCGGGATGACAGACTAAAGTGTATATGCAAGGCGAACACAACTTTTGATCCATCTTAGTGATTATGCATCTCAAGATTATAGCGCATTCTATAAACAAACCTATTATCTGACAACGACACATGGTGTCGTTTTATCAGGATTATACGACTTTTCCGTGGTATGTGCAGGACACGTAGGTCATTGAATTCGCGTCTTGTATCTGGTGTAGTGTCCGATTCTAAGAATAGAAAGCCAATGAAATTGCGATTGAAGTCGAATATACAAGCTTCTCTGTATGAGGCGCAACAAAGCGGATTCACCCCCCTAATTAGCGAGCAAAGTCCTTTGAAACTTAGATAACTGACAGCAAGCCTCGTAATAGGACAATAACCCAAATTAGTAAACTGCCCAGGACTAGAGTGATTAAACCCAGTGAAGTCAACCGTCCCGTCCGTCCGGGATCACTGCGGACGGGGACGGACGGCAAAGTCGCCGTCCGTCCAAGGGCAGGACGGGACGGACGGCCTTGGCGCCGTCCCGTCCGTCCTGGAGAAATCTCGGACGGTCCACTGTCCCCGGCCGTCCGACGGGACGGTTGACATCACTGATTAAACCGTCAGTTGGTATAGTTTTCGTAGCCCACATAGAACCTTCTAGTCAGTAGTGCTGTTTCAGCTGTATTGGAACGTCAGTTTATACTACAATCTAAACTGAGTGTAGTGCATGCGGACGGTGATATGTGATGGGGATTTTTGGTTCAGACAACCGTGTTATACTCCTTCACTTCCTACCCTCTCACAGTAGCTATCTTTGCACTTTTACACATGTTAGAATACACATAATACCATACATTTGCAAATTTGCACACTCCATGAAGATACTTTAGAATAACATTCTAATTTACTACACCTGAGGGTGTTCGCAAGAATCCCAAGCCATGTCTTAGGGATCCAATGATATGGCTGATATCCTACACGCTTTGGCCGATTCGTTTGCAATAATATTGTGACTGAAACCAACTATTTTGATTAAGCCCAAAACGTTACTATCCGACATTAGAGCTCAAATTTTGGGTTCTCGTTAGCCATGTCAATTAATCTACACCACTCGTTCCTCCAAAGCGTATTGCAAAAGATCTTCCAAAACCGAGGGCGTAGGGGATAACGGAAAGAATCGTTAAATATGGTAGATAATTACCAATTCGAGAGTTGTCATAGGCATAAGGAGGACTTATTACTACACGCGAAACTGGGTATGGGGGTTGAATAGGAGTTTGTAGTGAAGTTCGTCTCCTAGATGCAAAAACAGTAAAGTTTATCCATTCAGGTTTGCGCAGTAGTGAATTCACCGATTAAGCGGGGTATATTCATGCGATATTATTTAGCCCACATCATCGTTTCTGTATCATGTGCAGCCGAAAAGATAGTTGGATATAATCCGTCTATATATCTTCTCATTTCCAGCTCCATTGGGTTGCGCTTCCGGCTTCAAAACTTCACTGTGTATCAGAATTGCTCTTGATATTGGGTGTTGTAATATGAAGGGGAGAAGCGTGTGTATAGATTCTATAGTACAGAGAAAAGACAAGAGAAAGGCGTCGCATATATACAGATAACCTCGGGTATATCTTCTGGTATGCCGGTACCACCCTTTGCCACCTCCGGATATGCAACATTAGATGTGCAAGCAACGCGAGTTGTAAAAACCATGCCCTGGACCAGACTCATATACATCCATTCTCAGCTTTATCGTTCTAGATTCTTGCAGTTTGAAGTCCAAGCGGGATGCTGCTCAAGCTGGTCGAACGAATATGCCTTGTTGGGAGTTTGGCAACTACTTGTCACCTGTTTTGTTATCATAGTTTATAAGTATACGTTTCGACCAGCTAGTAAGTGGGAATATGCAGGCACGTACAAATATCCTACTTATTTTCCGTGGAGATGTGCGATCAAGCGGTGATGGACTTCCTCGCGGCCTCACAGGTCAGGAAGTTCCTAAGTTACTGAGCTAAGTACAATTAGTAGTCCTTCTTTTGTTTTATGTGCAACCATTTATTTTGCTTCTATTTCGTTTGTTAAAGAAGAGGAAGGGCAGAAGGAGGGTAACTTCCTTACCTAGCAGGCCATCCGGGGGAGGAGAATCGGGCACTGCCATACTATAGATAGAGTAAATACAGCATGATTAAAACAATTCACACGGTTCGTTTTCGTGTAGTTGGACCCAATCTCGAAAGATGAAACTCAAAGACCACTAATTGGAGACTAGAAAGTGGCTCTATTAGCAGTCGGATATGTGTCCTGATGAGTTGCTGAACAGTGCTAGCATCGTATAGAAAAAAATGGGACACTCGGTCACCCTCCCTGGACGGATTGTTGAGAACCGTGATCACAGCAAGTTCTTCGGATTATAATGAATTGAATTCTTGGTTGGTTGAGTGCAATTCACCACTAGGAAAAGCTCTGCACTAGATTAAAGGTTGGCACATGGTCCGCCAAATGGGATTGATTGGACGGCCAGGCACACTGGGGCCAATATCAATTCCGATACGCTGTTTCATAAACAAACTTGACGAGTTAGAAGGAGATGTTTCAGGCAACAGTCAGAAACGCAGTCTAGCAGGTGTTGATCGTCTTTATGATTGAAGACTATAGGCCAGGTCGCCCCTTCTCAGTGACAAGCTTTCAGAGGATTGCACTTTTCATCCTTAGTTTCATATACAAACACTGTGATTGCCTCTATAAATACCGCACGGCACCGTTTCAATTACTTTCCCCAACATTATAAAACATCTCAAGACGCGAGCATTACTATGTCGCTTCGTCAATACTTCGTTGACTGCTATTCTGGTGGTTCTACGCCAGTCCCTAGTATTATCTAACAGCAATCTTAGTTCGCAACAAACTTTTGAGATCCACCTTATTACCCACCTCCCGTACTGCTTATGGTTACCAACTACATTGCTCAAGCATTTACCACACAGTTCAGTGCTAGATACGGTGCCTCTTATACGCTTGTCCCTTGTGTTTTCTCTAGAGGTTCTTGTCTTTCCATGTTTTGGGCTCCTGGCGACTTGTCGGTCAATGGAAAAACTCTTACTCTTTGACCATGATCTTTTTGATCGCGCCTTAGACGTAGGCGTCCTACCTACAGTTGCGCGCATAAAAGTATGCAAGCCAGAAACGGAAACGGGGGACAAGATATGGTTGCCATAAGTCCCCCTCAATCCTAGGACTTAGCTGTGTGACACTGAACACACTTAAGTGTGGCGAAGCAACTGCAACAGCAAGGCTAACCCCCAAGCATATTCAAATGGTTTCAATGATCAGCACGGAGACGGAAAGACAGTTGAGGGTACGACACTGAGCACCTACAACGCCGTTGACCACCGGACACGGACAAACTTTAAAGAAGGATTGGAAGGTCTATACCAAAGCTATATTAATGTGCACGGCCTATGCAATCTGCATCGCGCGCCCGCTACCGCCAATGGAACCTACTATTGTACGCACGATAGGTGACTAGGATAACCACGGGACGATCGGAAACTTCAGCCATGCCAAAAAGCCAACATATGATCGTTCGGATTCCTCCGCGTTGTGAGGTCAAATGGATTCAAGCCCGCGAAAACTTCAACGAGAAATATCACTGTAAAGATCCTTGACAGGAATGGCTTATGATTGTTAGTTCTGGTCGAATTAGTTTTAGTGGATTTGCTAAACAAAACATAGCTCTTCATGAAGTGTTTCTTCAGTGGGGGTCGTCAAGTCAATCCTGACAAGCTACAATATATATCGAAGCACGATGTCTGTATTGCGGGAGGTCATAGCATTACCAAATCGTTCGTTGAACTAGTGTAAATCCTTCTATCAAATTCCTTAACGAAAATACGCTTTCGGGTTATGACCATGATTCGTTACGCATTAATGTTGTTCATCAGCATACGGTGTCTTCACTTAGTCTTATCCGTCGATCTTTATGTGGAGTCAGCAATGATGAAAGAAGCTCGGGGAGAGGAGGTATATTCGATGGAGTTATACGGGTACTTGATGAAGGCAGAGTTGAGGAGACAGCGCTGTAGAAGGACCGAAGTCAAGAACGGGCATAGATGCAACACAAGAGTCCGAGCCACTAGCGGATACGAATGCAACAAAAGAGTCGAAGTCACCAATGAACACAGTAACAACAAACGAGTCGGTGCACTGACAGATGTGCATTATGCTTTGGCAGGTTTTGGGACGTCACGGAAGAATTACTTCAACTAGGTGGATAGTACTAGTAGCTGGGAATAAGAATTCTGTTCCTTCGGTTGATCAAAGATCCCCGACTTCATGAGTTGATCGCAATATACAACAAATTCCTTCGATTGACGGAATCTCACGACTCCTTCGGTTAACCGGATCTTCGAACAATTCGGATTACCACAGAAAAAATCCTTCAACGGTGTGTTCAATACTAATCCTATTGCGCTTAACGAGCCCTATTATATGCTCGAGATTAGAAACGCCCAGCTCACAAAGTAGTTCTAAGTGTAACGCCAATTTTAACGAATATTGTAATGACCGTTGCGCTTGATTTGCCGTTTGGGACAATCTTAGTTACAAGATTCGAAGTACCACGGAAAACGTCGAATGGGATTGGTTTTATGCATTGATTGACTCTTGTGGAGGCGCTACCCTGTTTTTCCGTACGTCATGGCAGTTGATCGACCTGGAGATTTGGACGGTGAGGATGAACTGGATGATATTTTGGAGGCTTCGTTTAGGTTAGCGCCAATTATCCGGTATTAGCACTATATTTGGTAGCACACTGCTAACAAGTAACTTCAATCGTTTTGTGAGAGTTTTAATTTCCACGATCGTGCCATAATTGTACTCGCGTACGGGTATAAAAAGCGGAAATGGATCTGGAACGAAATCTAAGCAGCTTGCAACCCCGGAGGAATTGGTGCGATTGGCTGAAATAATGGAATGATACGGGAGCTTTGTCCAGCCAACATGGTCTAACCTAATCGCTGCGCGCCTTCATCTGAGTGCGTACGATAGGCTAAATTCTAATGCACACGAAAACTTGAAAATACACGGAAATCAGAGCGTTGTCCACCGCTGGCTGCCATACACACCATGTTGTTCAGCTTCGTGCTTGTCCTGCAACTGGTGTCGGCAGCGGATCGGGCCGTCCGTGGACCCTGGTCGGATCACGGATCGGGTCGTCCCGAGACGAAGCGCTCTTGCAAGGAAGAACAGGCGAGGTGAATTTTTCTGACACACTCAATTGCACTTGTCCCAAACTCTTGTCGTTTTACCTCGGTACATGTATCCCAGACGTCATTTCACCTTCGTACTAACACGACATTTGTCCTTGCCGAGAGTCTAGCAACCTGTCGTACGGTACCGGCTCTGATGAATGTTTCCCGGTTGCGGTCGATGATTCGGGCAGTGTTTTAACTGGTGTTGAGACATGGTGTGTAGTGCATTGGCAGAGACTTGGTGGGGTAATAGGTACTCGTTTTGTGCAAGGCGTAAATCACCTGCTGCTGACTGCAGGACAGGTGTGATACAGGACCGTCGGACGTTGACCAATACCAAAAAATAAAGGGACATCCGCTATATGCTGCTGACGTCTTGATATTCTATATTTACTTTGCTTCATGCACACGTGATTTGTAGTGATTAACTGTTTTCACACAACCTTCGACGCCGAGATGTAATAGATTATCATTAAGTTCAAATTAACGCATTAAAGTCTTCATTAAAACATAAACCATGAAAATACCATCGTTCCTACCGTCCTACCCCTAGATATCGTCAACCTTCTTTGTGAAATGGCTTCTCTCTGTCAGAATCTTCCAGCAATGCAAGATTGAGGGTGAACATACCTTTTCAATCAAATGCAGCACCCCATTCTTCGTGATGATGTCAGTCTTCACAAACTTCAACCCATTGACCCGTTTCTGTCCATCATTGCCATACGTAATCTTGATCGGCGTTCCGGCGAGACTCTTGTACGTCGTTCCCGGGTACAGATCGGGACTGTGCCCTAGGAAGCCACAGATAATATATTTCTTCACATCCAGCTTACGCTTATCATCCTTAGAGTCAACGGGTGCGAATACCGTGCATGCAGGGGTGTTGTCAAAAAAGTCCTCGAGTTTGGCACGGACAATGTCCGCAAAGAACTGGTCCGCTCTGCCATCGTTCTTGATCGATTTGGAGAAAACAGACGGAAGTGTGAAAAAGCTATATCAATCAGCTCAGTTCCATTCAAACTCTCACCCCGCACTCACCCAGCAACTTCAAAAATCACACCCTTGTCAAACTCAAACGGCCCAGATATCTGTTTCGTCACAGCTCCCAAGCCGCTTGAAACCTGAAAAGTCGCCTCGTGATGTGATTTGAGGCTTCCTGCATACTTGCTAACCAACCGACCCGGCTGCCCCGCGCCAAGATTCACAAACGCAGGGTCTTCGAGATATGAGTATAATGTCTCCGCATAGTTTGCAGCGTTCTGATGCCGCTTTTTTGTGGGTGGGGGTGCCTTGGCGGTTGCCGAATTGGCCATGTCGGAGGCAGCTCGCTTGTGGATCTTGGTATTGTTCCCGAACTTAGCCCAGACCTCGTGGTCGGAGACTGCCCAGATCGCCGTATCGCCGCGCTTGTTTATGCGCTTTACGATTTCGGGATAGAGCTCGAGTTGGTCCGCGTAGGCGTTAAAGCCGAGGTGGCGGCAGCGACTGATTACGTCCTGCGCGTGGGCATGCTCCTGCGCGTGGGCAAGGGCAAAGAAACAGAGAAAGAGGAACCCTTTGAGATTCATTATCGGAGAGGAGGTATATTGTTGTAATAAAGTGTGGTTGTACTAGAGAATGTCGGAATACATTGGGGAAGAGCTTCATCTTAAGTACGTATTCCTCAATGATGCTAAGGTACATTAGGGGGCTGTGAGTCCGGACAGCTCTGAACCCAGGGAAAAGCTACACCATTATCGGGAATAATTCGTTTTTCTCGTAGTATGTGCCGGGGACCCGACCCGGACATTCTCTTCGTCTAGTCTTGGGGTCTGCTGGCTTCATGGCGTCAAGACTGGCTGAGATCGAGCAAATGAAGCTGTGAGGCACAACCAAGAGCGGTCATGGTTGAACATTTGCTTACCTTTTCGGGTAAGTTTCGTCACTTGGATTTTTTGGTTCTACTGTACCGAGCAATATCTCGGACGAGTTCCCAAATATGACGCTCTTTATTCTCTGGACGACCACCTGTGACACCTTCTTTTGTAACTTTTGGGAGTCTGTATGCTGAATTTGGAAGCAATTCTTACCTGCGACTGAAGACTTGTTAAAAGCTCCCGAATACTATCATCAGCTTATGAGACTTCAGTAAGTTTTTGCCGCAATCATGTTAGATTTGCCAGCTGATTGCATATATACGAGAGCGAAACTCTGCATCTAGGCGTTTCCCATATGTATTTGATAATTCCACCGCCTAATTGTTCTCTGACCTAATATTTCGGACGTAGGAGTCTTCAGATGAGCCTCCTTGTGGCTGCGAAGCAATCGTTGTTCTTACGTACAATATATATGCCCTGCGATGCACTGTATTCGAAGTATCGTGCGCGGTACAGTATATGCAGACAGCAACGCCAGACTTTGAAGATATTAAAAAATGTAAAACCCTAACCCACATTTTCTTGACGCCAAAATGCCTTGCAGGCGCCAACGCTAACCACTTAACGTCATGTCATAAGTCACCGTACGCCTGTTTGCATTTCTAATAACTTAAAAATGCGATAAGTTGTTCTGTCTCAGCCGCGAGTTGCGGGTTTACTGCCGCATAGTCAGTCTTCTTTATAATCGGCCACGTAGACGAGAATATTTTACCGTCGACGTTACTCTTTGCCTACTAAGTAGATTTCGCCGTAGGACTTGTAGCTAATCATAGTTGCCGTTCGTAGGTATGCGAGACCTGGCCCAGCTTGCTACTTTTGCGTACGTGCAGGATACAAGAAACGGAGTTGGTCGAAGAAGTTGCTGCTTGTCCGGCTTCTGGGTTTGCGGAAGCGTGATCCGAGCTCGAATTTCAAGACGAATCAATGCTGCAGTGTGGTATGCAAGTTGAATGCATGTACGGAGGACAATTATGAAATGCCATCCAAATATCGTGTAACTTCACTGGTTGTTAGCATCGAAGTCTAAAAGCCATGTCATGCATGAAATACTGAAACTAAGCCAAACATAAGCAGCGTTTTCAGACAGCGCATACTACAATACAGACACAAGAAATATGATTCCGAGTTCCGTGTGTTTTTATGAAATCCTGCGTACGTCTCGGCCGGCAGTGTGCGTGTGTAATTTTGAAAAGAATCTGCGAAGCACATAAAAACTGCAAGTTTTGGAAGAATCCACACTTCATTGTAGCAATGTTTCATGTGTTGTATTTCGCGCGGAACGCAAACTCCTCCGCGTAACGTGTGGGTGGAAGGTGTACAGTGTACCTTTGCAAAACGCAAACCGTAACCACTCCTAAGCACAGCAATGCATGTTGCACTTTGTAGCACCCTCTGCTGGAAGAGCTTCCTCATGATACAGTACTATACATTATTTCTACGCCGGAGAGTATCAGACACAGAAAATTGTCTAACCTAGTTGTGGAAATGGTAGTTGAGCGATATTTTTGATTGGTTCTTGTTCCCAGATATTGTAACATACATGCTTGTTCCTTGCTAGAATTAATCAGTTGCCGAGTGAAGCGAGATAACGTTGGGTTTACAAATGCCCTCTCAGTCCTGTATATTGCCTCTTTGAACCATCCGCCAACAGCGCCTTGCCTCAGCCAAAAGACACTCCATGCAATCACCTAATCCAGCAGCATACCTTCTACACACATGCCGTATTTCTCCGCAGCGATATTCCACAACGATTGCTGGTGATATATATTGGTTTCTGGTATTCGTCAGCTGGGCGCTGAGCTATCAATAACGTGAAATCAAATTTTATTGCTGTGAATAGTAGGTACTTAGTACGGATAGATACCGATATTCGTTAGGGATCGATCTAGATTAGGGTAGTCCTGCTGTCCTGAGAATTAAATTTTCTCCCCGTATGTCTTAGTTCTTGGCCGGCAGCCATTCTGCAGAGTTAAGTGAGCAATAGGGGACCTCATTAATTACCTGTCATGTTATGAATTAAGTTATCCATACAAACTTCACCTCTAACCTGAACATAATACATTACTATACAGAGACTCAACCCACTAATGCGATCTGCCACACGGCTGTGCGTGCCGAAGATCCAAGATGCACGCCGAGAAAGATAAGGTGATAAGACAATTATATTCCCCGTACTGGTTGCATAAGTGTACACAGTTCTGAGCCTTGGAGAATAACAGCATAATGTATTCCACTGTAGCTTGTACAGAGAGGTACTTCGAAGGGGCGCACACTATTGTTTCTTGAACTTTAGTACCACTGAGCGCTACTTTCAGCTGGGCTGCACTCCACTGAGATTTACCCCAGGCTGAGACCGTCCGGACTGTTGAAATCATTGGCTGATCATGAGAAAAAGATGGTGGTGTGTGGCTAGTTGACCGAAATGAGGTTCAATCAACCGATTGGTGCAACGGTTGAAAAACTTGGTCCGTTTGTGTACCTTGTCAACAGTTTTAACTTCTGAGATATTGCACGATCTTCACAAAAGAATAGTTAGTCCAGGTTGCGGCATCGGCGGGAACTTCTGTAGATCGTGAATTTATGATGTGCCAATAGTATAATTTACCTGACCCCCGTATCACATCAAAATACAGGCTGTTACTCTGTCCAGCTACTTGACCTAGTAAAGCTCGAGCAACTACAGGGGAGATTCCCCGTCTACGTAGCATGAGAAGGTGTGTTTCTAGATTTCTGTGATCAATCAATTGCATTAGCGGCAACAGCAGAAAAGACGGTGTCAAGTTGATTTGGGTATTTTACTGGGTGGGACAGCGAGAAACCTGAGCTATTCAAACACTCTTTTCTCAACGCCGCCCTGTCTTTTGCATTGCTACATCGTTTACATGGTCACTCATCTGTATGAATGTGCTACTAGACGCAGGTCAGGGTGCCATTATCGCACGTGCAAACACGGCTCAGCTGGCTCAATATGGGCCGTGGGAGGGCTGTGCCACCGATTCACTGGTGGCAGATTCTGTTTTCTGGGATGATGATCAATTCTCCAGCACCCCATATACAGCATTCTTTGACAGCTGAGAAAACAATGCCAGGAGACTATCGAAATTCTAGAGTGAATTATTATGTGATATTGCCTACTATAAGTGTGGGCCTCGCTATCGTCCAAAGAAGCCATCGCAGCAATCACTTTTTCTAGAGATATAACCCGACAATCACGCGAAGCTGCTGGTAAGTACTCTTACTTGAGGGTAGGAATGTCAGCTTGGGCCCAAGAACTGAAGTTAGACAGCAATACTGAGAACCATCAGCAGCGGCGGTGTTACTCCTCGGCCATTCAACTTGAGAACCGATTGTTCAACTCCGACATGGATTTCTACAACCTACCCGTCTCAGGCACCGTCACCCTCGGATACCGTTGGTTCGACCTACCCAGGAACAATACAGATTATACACCTCTCAAAGTCATTGCCGTCTCCGCCGCAGAAGCCAAATACTGGATAGTAGCCTACACGGTCCTAGTCACACTCATATTCGCTGGCGTCGCTCGGCTTGCGGTCGACCTGGTTCTTGCGTTCCTCCCGATAAACTCTGATAACCGACTCGTCATGTTGGTCGCCTTCTACAATTCGAACACTCCTTCGACGGCTGTTGTGCTCATGTCCAATTACTGTTGTCGCGCGTTTTTCCGAGCGAAAGCGGATTGGCGTACGCTTCGGTACGCTCTTATACTAATGGCTGTTGCTGGTGCATTAATTGGAACAAACCTTGCGGCAAAGTTCCTCGTTTCTGCTAACCAACTGGTTATGAGACAAGCTGCTAGAGCGGATCCATCAGCGCTGTTCTACCCGAATTTCTTCGTCGCCAACACCACTGGCGAACTTCTGGATGAGGTCAAACCCATCCGAGGATCTGCTGGATTCCAGGCGCTGGGAAGATATGAGACCTCCCGTAGGAATCTGGCAAATAGGGTTCACATGGTGCCAGGAGTGCTTCCAGAAGATGACGGTAGACCGATGGCCCAATATAACTATAGTTACCATATCACTGGATATGAGATGGGCCTTCAGGATGCGCCGGGGTTGAAGTATAATGTTGCAGGTTTTTGCAAGACGGACTACAGTATCTACAATAATACAGATGATTTAGACATTTGGAATTATTGGCCAAGCTGGAAGGGATATCAAGACCAATATTCGCCCAGATCGGAACAACTCATGCCGCCATTTCTCAGTCTAAGTAAAAACCCCGACCAAAGTAGCGCAACAATATTCAACAAATCTTCCATAATAAAGAACGGGTTTATGTTTGGACTGACGCCGCACACATCTTTCCGTTTGACAACTACCGAAAATCTGGACGATCCGTGGTATTCGACAGAACTGAATCCCGATTCCAACACAACCAAATTTGGCCGCAACTGGCGTGTCAAACGTGGCAGGCCAGCACTGAGATGCGTGCAGAACGATACCTTTACTTTGAGCAGACACACTGTCTATCATGTCGACGATCTGAAGGATCTCCGCGGCTTGAAGCTCTCAACACTTCTGCGAGACGATGTTTTTCCTTTCGAATTAGCGTTGCCACCGATAGCCCAGCTCACGCTAAATCTCGGCGTCAACAACCTTGCTTCGTCGCTTTATTACTATCCTCCCAGCCAGTCATTCACAGCTGACAAAGCGTCCTTGACGGAAGACTTGAAAAAACTGGTTTCTGTCTCATTTCTTTATTCTCGAGAAGTTGCTAGAAACCTCTTTCTTGTTTATTCTACCCTTGACCGCAAGGGACTTAACAACCTCGCTGAGGTGAATGGCACTGTCCCATATGCTTATGCCGATGTTATCCTTGAGAGCAGCGAAGTTGCGGCATTGTCAGTTAAAGTTCTTCTCATCACTCCGATTGTTTGCGTCCTTATCTGGATTCTGGTCTTGATGACCCACTTCATCGTTGGAATAATAGCAAAGACAGATAACTCCGATAACTCCGATAACTCACATAGCGCAGGAAACTTGGGACCACTAGCGCGTCTGGAACTTCTCACTATCAGGTTACATGCCACACAACTGTACCGGAGTTGGGACGAGCATCTGCACGGAACGAAATGGTCGGGGGAGTCAACAAAAGCGCCGTTAATCGAAGTGAGCCAAAATGATACGGGTATCGAGAGCGGGTTGCAGTCGGCAGGAAAACCATCCGTGCTATCTAAGCTCGTTCCAGTCAAATCGAATACACAAGAGGATGTTAGGTGTACCGGAGTTGAAGCGTCCGTCGGGTCATCATCACCGGCTCCCGAAAAGGGGGCCACAGTGCGAGTTAAATCTGTTGCCGAACCTTCGGAAACGCCCCAACACGACCTGGGAATGACCCAAGAGACGAATCCGAATTCAGGCCGCGGACCTGAATCCTGTGTCAGCAGGAGCGATGTCCATACCGATTGAAATGTTAGCAACCATTGGGTAAGTCTGTGTACCCGAGTGTTGATCATAGCTAATACTCCTATCTAGCCTTTGGATCTGCCATTTGTGTTTCTCTATGAGGGATTTCTCAATGCTATTCTTCGGTGTGTTAGTGATGTGAAGCATTGTACGTTGTTTCGGGTTGATGGTTAAACTTTAACGTTTTATTGTTATCTATTAATTTCCTTTTCTTTGATACGCGAAATATGAAATATATGCCAGAATGGAGTTCGAAAACAGCATCCACGTAAACGTAACCCACATGAAAGGTCTGCGTTCATAGATATGATAGCTAACGATCATAGAATCACGAATGCCAAGTTTCCCATCCCTCTCATAGCGTTCTTGGGACTGGAAATATGCGACTTTAGTTAGCTGAATTGACGATCGTGACTTTAGAACTAGAGGCGATGTGTGTAGCGCGGTAGAGTCATGCCCAGATCGGGATAGACTAATTGGAATGCCTGATTGGAGCCACCATTTACCAATGCTCTAAGCGCCGTACCTAAATGTGACTTAAAGCAACGACCGCATATGCATACGCATCTCGCTGCAGGCAAAGTGGCCGATCGAAAGCTTTCTTTCTTTCGCATTCCGATACTTGTCACTTCTTCATCTTCGCGTATGCGTCTGCGAGCATTTTGGTACCGAGTACGCGTCTGTCCGGTCTAAGGCATGGTTTGCGTAAAGTGGCACAACCTATTGGATATATTGACACTGCGTTGACACCAGCGGATTGTGAGCTACTTCCATCACCTACCGGTGAGGCCGAATACCGGAGAATATGCAAACGGATATTCCAAAATGGACCCGTGGAAATCTCGAGTCATTGCTGAACCAATATTCATCTAAAGTTCAAAGTCCACCTTCACTCCATCCGGCGTGACGGTCGGCCTCTCACTCTGTATCGCCGGGTTAAAATTTCTGAATATCGATTCTCCCCCGACACGAAAATCCATTGGTACAAATCTTGGTACTTCTGCTGATCGGTAGTATGTACCCCAGATCCTCTCTGATCACCCAGTGGGATATGCACGCACCTGGCGGGGTAAGGCCAAATGCAGTTTCATTCACCGATTCAGCTCGCTTGTTCACATTTTCTACCCGACAAGCATTTTCTTTCGGAAAAGCACATTGCACCTCGCCCCAAGTTGCCGATCATATACAATCCCATTTGTAAATCAATATTAATCTTGGACCACTATATTCAGGCGGCAGCGATACAGGCATTTTGTCACACCAACAGATCGTTAGAATCCGAAGTATGTGTTCAGTTCAAGTACCATCACATACTAATCGACGCCAATCAACCCAATTTCACGGCACTACATATTTGTGGCAAGCGCCGACTGGATTTCGGCGCGGCTCTAGAAGCACAATTCTGGGGCAAGTGTATCAAGCTTGCGGTTGACAACGCGACAGTGCCAACTTGCTCTCTGGGTATTGGTGCAAAGATCGGAACGGTGTTCTCGTAGAAATGTGCTGGGTCGACAGTGAATGGACAGGTTTCTTGTGGCGTCGCGGCCCGCCAGGTGCTTGGTCAATGTTTGTTTTTGTTTGTATCATGTGCTTGGTCTTGTTGTATGTGCTTCTATGATATCTAGTGCGAATAAAAAGCTGCCATCAGAGTTCACATGCCACTTGCGGCGCAATAATAAACTGGATATGGTTTTGATCTTCCAGCATGCAGCTTTTTTCTCTGCTTTTTCTGACGAGTTGTTGACAGCATGCCGGCGTTGTCAAAGACAAAGCTTGTTGGATTGGCACTTGATGATTGGTGTGTGCTGTTGGCGAATCCTGGCAAGCATTTTCACGTCAGGCGATCATGCTGTGATGCGGCACAGCAATGAATGATTCACCCCGGATGATCTGCTCCGGCATTTCTCGCGCCCGTTAACCACAGTTTCTGATCTGCAGCAGAGAGGCCAAATTGCTTATTCCTCGGCGCAAATACACAGTGCATTCAAAATCAGAGTACGTAGCTGGGTGCCGGTTGCCGGGTAGTCCGATAACCGGCTGTCGAAGCTGCAGTGCCGACGCTAAACTGCTGTCTTGCTGTTGAGGGTGGCTAAGCACCAACTATCTCTCGATCGCCATGCATTTGCTCACCACAACCTTCTAGGAGCTGACGAACTGCAGTCTTCTTGCTCGAGGGCAAACCAGGCAACAAATCAATGCCCCATATCTCGTAGACCGGACCCGGGCGGCCCGGACGATACAGATTGCTGTCGCCAATAGTACGAATGGTGATACTCGGTTGTGCGAGTCTCATAGAGCTGTGCACATTCTAGCGGGTCCACACCGGGGTAGATGTAGGTGGACTTTCTTGGATGCTCGATGGCCGCATCGTATCCGAATCACGTGCGGTAAGCCAAACCTAGAACCTACGCAAATGTAACTGATCGCGGTAGTTACCAGTTGCCGGCCAGTGCTATTGACTTTTCGACAATTCTCAACTCAGTAGATATCACTCGCAAAACGGCTTGGGGGGTTGACGCATCTTGTTAGACTCTCAGCGGCTCGTAGGTCTGTCTTGGCCTTCTGGTAGGCCTTCCGGTTCAGTTTCAGTAGGAACTTTGGTAAAGCTGTCGGTATCCTCCGCAACTTTTCGGTGACTCCGATAGCTTCGTAACGAAATCATCCACCGAATTATATTCGTCGCCGGCGCACTGAGACTGTTCAATAAGGTAACTTGCCTCCAGGCAGGCCTGGAATACTTGGCATGAACTGTCACTCGGCTGTCGACTCGGTATCATTGTTGAAATATTGAAGGGGAGGACCGTGTGAATAGACTTAGGTACAGAGACTGGAGAGCGGGAGAAAGACGCGAGATATATACAAGGTAGTTGGGTGCCTTATGCCCTACCGGCTGTGTGCCTTGACATCAGCTCAGCTGAAGCTCAGCTCGGTCAGGATCATGCAACAATCATTGTTGCATGGGTACCTGCATCGTGAGCTTCACAGCTCAGGTCCGTTTGATATGCATTTGGTGTATGAAGATATGCCTCAGGAGAGTCTCATATCTGTGCAGAGTGGCTTAAATCTGTGCAGAATGGCTCTTATTAGTGCTAATGGATATCCAAAGACATAGGTATGAATTTGGATATAGACATTGACATGGATATAGATGAATAGTCAGTTGTGATGGCACCGCGGCACGTGACGTGTCCAGGACCGGGTAACACTCATTTTATATTGTCGGCACTAGCCTCAGATCTTTGGCGATAATCTGACTTACACATCTACACATATAATCACTTGGATCCTCGTGTGCAACCGTATCCTCCCAATTACCATCTCGAGTGGCACACGGCCGTACGTGCCGGTATTCGCCTTTACACTATTATCGCTTTTTAAGTAAACAGATGCGTTTCACTCACGGGATTTCGTGATTACACTGTTACTCCTTTTCCAACACGTGTGCTACAAGTCAATAATCGACAGCATCAACTACATGGGAGTTCAGTTATCTACCAATTACAAGAGCGATGAGCCTTATGATAGTAACCATTTAGTCGAGTTAATTGACGCATGTAGAGATCATCTCGAAACTTCAGCAACGACAAGATGCATCACCGGTCGAGACATCAAATACTTAACTACCTCGAGTACTTCTAACGAAACACCGAAATACAGCGGCGAGAGACATTGCATATGATCAATCACCATAACTTTACCAACCAATGGTTACGATCGAGCACCGACTTCGGGGTAGCTGCAATGACAAGATCGGGTTACCTCTCAACGTGTCAATTCACGACGATACGAACCAATGCAGCTATTCGCACAATCAAGCGAGCTTGAAATTTATTCCTTCATTTGAAGGACGTTCTGAATTTGCGATCGGAGGAAAATTAGTTCACGATTGAAAAGGACTTCCGGCGGACATATTGCATAGCCGATGTAAGGGTACGTACGCTTGCGTTCGGCCTTGTAAACATACGGATGGTAATTATAGGACTATGATTGTTATAGATGTACATGAGCCGGAGCCCTAGGGTCTGTGACTGCTCTTTTAGACTTTGCACTCTACTGTTTTGTTTGCTATTATCTTGGACCATTAGACCTACACACAGATATTGCACCGTAGAATATATGCACATGGTTCTCACAAACTTCTGTATTGTAACTCTGATTGTTGCATGTGTACTTGTATCATGAGTCTCAGCAGTGTTTGATGTCTTGTATGAGGATGGTGGCTGTATCAAGATATGCATCAGGATATGCATTATAAGATGCATTAGAACCAGGGTGATGCGTCCCACGTAAGATAGAGCATAGACATATGAATCTGAGAGATTGTATATATATGGGCCTTTGACCCTCGAGATAGATCAATCAACAAGGCAAAGCAGCATCCAAAGTAACAGGTTATGAATCTGGTGCTCACTCTTAGTTAAAAACTCTATTTTCACTTCACATTCTCCCAAAGCCTGAAAAACACTAACCCTCACAGATTTGAAACTCAACACCATCGATTAATCTGATGATGTCCGAGACTGCTGGCATCTTTAATAATAGCTTATTTAGAAACATTCCTCTACTGACTTATCTTAACTACGAAACATGGAAAGGGACTATGGAGGCATACAGCATTACCTTTCGTGAATAATCAGCACCACCGGGAATGAACAACGAGCATCACAAATGGAAAATCTGGCCTACTGAAGGCAAGAAAACAATTCATCTGTCATCCTCTCCTGCAGTACAGTTTTTTCTGAAATTGCTCAGGTTTCCAGGGGTTGTGTAGACTATGGTGCAGATACGCCTGCAGGATACTGGCACTCATGTTGGCAGAACTATAATTCAACATAAGTTTCTACCATGCCGCCTCCAGAAAGATTAAACTCTTTGAGAAAACTTTACACTACTTGGCCATTCGCTTCTCCAGATAATTGGCACACCACAAGATATGTTCGACTATGAGTTGCATACATACATGTACAATAGCCTACCCAGGCTGTACTCAACCATGATGAAGATCTTGAAGATTCACATTGCCTCAGTTACTGAGGGCAATGCAATTGATGCCCTTCGAAGCTAAGGACAGCCCACCAGCCTTAAGTCAGCGATCGGAGATTAAGCCACCTGATCAGGATTATTTTCACGACACTGCAGAGGACACAGTTGCTACCAAAGACAAGTGTAAGCAACTTTGCAGACCATGGTTACAGGTCCGGGTGTGGATCGGAACAGAACTATTGTCAACTTGTCGGTCCAGATTATCGATACACTCGAAGGGTAAATTCTGGTATGGTTGAATGAACATCTCCCAACCCCTTTGAATTGGATGTGTTGTCAGAGGGTCGCCTAGCGAGTTTATCTGAAGATTCATAAACAGCTTTTGTTTTTGATGTTTGATAATATTATATTATACAAATCGGCTATTCAGTAGGCAATCAGGTGTTTTTGGATGTTTGCAGTTTGCGATATCAATTATTTTGGAATCTGTGTATTCCTTTTATATGTTGTATTTTAGCCTAGTAAGGCCATCAGTAGTTCTGTTATGGGCTCATGTATTTGTGCAATGCCTTGATTACCCACTATGCAAGACCAAAAACCGTTGGCGCTGTGTTGATGCTCATTTTCATGATGGGGTAATTCATGTCATGGACTATTTCGGATGAAAAGCCTGGCATGACATCATGTATGAATTATTGGCACATTGTGACACATAAATTTAGCACGATCTATGACCAACAATCAGTAACAGTCCATTGACGGTCATTTTTGGGTTGGGGAAAGGAATGTGTTGCCCGTGTTTTCGCCCCTAACAGCGGCCAATATCTCATTTAGGTATGATTCCAACCGATCCCAAGTTACACTACCCAAGATGCAAGACTAATAATCTTTGATTCCCTGATGACATTTTTCATATGGGGCAGAGAGCGTCTCACGAGTATTTTGGCTACTCAAGCCGACCACTACCTTATTTATGGATGGCTCCAATCCATCGGCTCTCAGGTATTGCAAGATGGAAAGCCAAAAATCGTGGACTCTCTGTTGATGGTCATTTTTAGAATGCGCCTGACACTATACAATTTGCCATTTACATTATAAAGGCAGCCAAAACTTTGGTTAGGCATAGCAGCATCCAAATCGCAGTACTAATGCCGTACATCCAGGATCTCTAGTCCTGGTCGCTCCCTTGATGCTCATGTCAATGTATTGTCCATTCAAAGTCTGCTGCCATTAATAATTGCATTCATAAGTATTTGACATTATTGGTAGCCTTTCTGCCTAATCAAGACTCGGGCCATTGGCAAAGCCAAGCCCAGTAACCGTAATGCACTTGACAATCTTATGCAATTGAAAACTATACTTCTCACAAAATCATACAGTTTGCCTGCTGTACTCCTGTTCATTCACCAATATTAAGTGGTGACTGTTTAATATTCTCCCAAAATACTTCTCTAAATGAAATTCTTGGTCAAAGTTTACAAAGAACGTGGCGAAAATAAATTGCCTGATTGTTTGCTACATTTTCATGATCCTTTGTTCCTCATCGTGTCCATTGTGCCAACCGTCATGAACACCTGTTCAGTCCGTTTCATTCACCTCTGTATCGGCCAAATCTATCCAGGAACATTCATTGGGAGACTGACATCCTGCTGCTCTAGGGTTGCGGAATCCCTGTTGAAAGTGAGTAAGTCAATCTCGGATTCATTGTCCGCGTCCCAGTTGTCTTCACTATCAGTTGAACTATCCAAGTCCTCATTCCATTGAAGCCAATTTTTAATGTCTGAAGTGCTTTCAGGTACACTATTCTGATTAATTTTGGCAGCTTGGCGGTCGATACTTGTCATTCGACATTCATTCCATGCGTGTGTTCGTCCTGTAGGGAGGTCATTTGCAGACAAAGCTGATGGCACAGGTGATCTTCCCAACATGTTAAATGTAGCCACACCATTACGTTGAAAGTTGGGCCAAAACCCTTTGAAGATTTCTTCATGATCTGAAATGTATCCAAAGGCAGTCATTTGCGTATGTTGAGTGCGAGATTCCTTCGGTGTAGCATGTACATTCCACCAGGCTTGCCCATCTCCAGAAAGTTGTGGACATTGGCTATTCTGAGCAATTTCTTTTGCTCAGCCTATCTCTTCATTGACAGGCCGTTATAAGTATTTGCTGTATCTACTACTGGGTCATTGCAGTACGAAAACTCGTTATTGGCTGGAGCAGACTGCCTTACTACGACATCTTGTCCTATTGTCTCGCATGTGGATTCTGACTGACTCCAGCGGATCACATCTCGCCCAACATAAATATTCATAATGATTCCAGCAGTCTGCGCGGTTTCAGTCTGGGGTAGTGCTCAGTCCAGTGCAGTGCAAATGGAACGTTGGACTTGACTGGACCACAGACTACGAGTCTTGGACTGGACGGTCTCGGTCTGGACCAGTATACACACACTTGCAAATTCGACATTGTTTCAGTCAAGTATCACTGAAAACCTGACTCATCCTCACATTTGGTAACTGCTCACCTCTGAACACCCACTCTTGGCGAATTTATGACAGTTCTGTCTGTATATTTGGTATCATCAAGATACATTTCTCCCAATAAATGTCCAATACAGTAAGAAATATACCCTAACCCTGGACACAGCGCTGGACTGGTCCACGCCAGTGCATTGCAGTGCAGTCCTGGTCCAACAGAATTGTTGACTGGTCCGATCCCAGTCCAAAATCGTCTTGGACTGGACTAGACTAAACCCGGACTGGTCCAGTGTGGACCGGTCCACCCCCGGACTGGTGGAATCATTGAATATTCACCTCCATCCTGGCAAAGTTTGGTACGAGCTATGCAATGTCACAGGCTACATTGGTCAGATCGGCCTACTTTCAGTGAGATTTGAATTGCTGTTGTCACCAGTCTGAGATATCCGGGATGCAAAATGTACATCTAATCTTCTAAGGGTTAGTGTTGAAATTATCAGGATTTGGATTAATTTGCCCCCAGTTCTGTGGTGATTCAGGTGGTGAATTCGCATACACCCTTGGGCCAGACAGTAATCTGTCTGTGCGATCACTTCACCCTGGCGTCCTTTCGGCCACATATATAGACATTATTAATTCTTCATCATTGTTGGACAAATCACATGGATCCTGACCAGATTGTCCGGATCTTGGTGCGTTCGCGGAAGAGATAACATTATTGCTTGGTATGCTTTCACGTTCAGTCAAGTGGAAACGACGATGTTTGGTGCTCTGTTCATTCTCCACATAATTCAGAAATGCCTTTTGGTATTGGGTACTTTCAGAACTCTGGTCCTCACGGTTAATATCCATTCTCTGGTCCCTCTTGTTAAATCATTCCAACTTCCAGAGAAGATTAAGGAAATCAGCTGAAACAAGAAGCATACCTGCCATAGCAGAAAATCCTGTATAATATTTTGACAGCTTCTGCTGTGGAAACTTCAGAGAGAATTCTAAGTCTTCTTTCCATTGAGTCATCTTCTTAGCCAAAGCTCTCACAATGCGATCCATATGATTGAACATGTGATTGCATAGAGTGATAACTTGATGCAGAGTTACTGTAGGCCTTTTCGACATTAACAGCGTCCAGCACCGCAATAGCCCCATCAGTTCCATGACTTACTTGATGACAGTCCCGTTATCCTGTGTTCTGTAGAGCAGCTGTTAATGACAGTATTTTGAATTCTTGAGCCACTCTTAGGTGAATTCTCGGAATTGGTAGGCCATCTCAACCAACTGCATTGTCGAATTCCAACGTGTCATCACATCCATAATTGGTAGTACTGAGATTCCTATATTGGCTATTTGTTAGACATTGAACTCATTTTGATGACCAGATGTCAGCGTAATCAATACAGCAAGCAACCACTGCTACATCAAGTTCAGTTTCAGAACTTTGAAACTATCTTGAAATACGTACCTTCTCAATTATCTTTGCTAAAGCTGGTCTGATGGCACACACTTTGTTGATACTAGCATTGCCCATTTCTTGGAGTCTTTGACTCTTCCCATCGTCTATACTGTCATGCTTATTAAAATGCTGATTGTGCCCATGGGCTTCGCAAGACTTGGTGCAGCCTTGTTCACCCAGACAGTGCAGGAATGCACCTCAAGCAAGCTGAATGACGTGCGCCATGGCTGATAGGTGGTTCCTCACTGCAGGCGAAATGATTCCGGGGGCGTCAAGGATTGATTGCAATTTGCAACACTACATCTCAGTTGTCCAAGTGTTATCAGTTGTGATTCGAAGCAAATTTCCGGTAGGAAGCTTATAATGATCAAGAAATCCCCTCAAATGCATGGCTAGCCATGCTCCAGTATGTTGACCCTCGACCTGTCATCCATAATTCACATTCGAACACGGAAAGGAACAGGCTACCAACCTCATGAAAATTGACATGTACATGTCACAGTGTCCAATGTCAATCCATATAGTCAGCTGTGTCCGACGTTATAGGCATTTCGTTTGTTGATATCCACCTGTCTCAAGCTAAACGAACTTTATTTCCCATTGGCAATTGTTTCCTAATTATATTCACTGCCAGTGTGAATTCCCTCCCGCAAATGTTGGTCAGTGGATTGGCAGATGGCAGCTACAACTTGCTTCACAATGCGTTATCTGACTGTTGCAGCTCTACGTTAGATATACAGTGCTATGGGATGTGAGCCGAAACAAATCATAACATGAGGTAGTGATTTCAGGTGTGTTGGTGAAGTTTGGCAATATTAAAGTCATTCTCTGCCAGTTTGGAGCATTTTGACTGTCAATTCAGTGAATATAACTATATCCAAAATGCCGAATGTGAATGTCCATTGCGAACGTACCAGTGGAATTCGGAGGACTTCCTGATCTGTTCAGTATAGCCACAGATGTTACATCGACTATTGAACCTAGCAATTAGGTATCTTCTGACTGTGTTAATCTGTTCAACTCTGCGACGTGCACTTTTGCCAGCAACTGTTTCCCCATTGTGCTTCTTCCAGGTTCCGATGGATGGCAAAGAACTTGATAACAATCCAAATCTTTGAGGCCGGGCCAACTCATATTACAGACGAAGCAAGACCCAACATCATTGACGCTCTGTTGAGGCTCATTGTCAACCTGGGTCAGGGAGTGTTTCGCTTGCTTTTTTGGCAATAAAGGTGTCTCATACTTTGTTCATCACTGTATTGGACCTGTCACACGTCCAAATTATCCAACATACACGACCAACAATTATTGACGCTGGGTTGACGCTCATTTTCACGATGTGGCAGTGTTCGTGAGTCATATCATTTTGAGCATATAGGTGGTCAGTCCATTGAAACAGGCACTGGGACATACAAAAATTTCATGATCAACAATAGCATATCAGACTGTGACAATAGATGAGAACTACAAAATGCGAAACTGGAGTTTGGAACCAAGAGCTCTAGCTAGATCCAGCGAAAACCGCAGGTTGCTGTATAGAGGCCCGTATTTGGCCCTTCAAAAGTCTACAGGTCGTGTTTTTGGACTGGACTGGAACCAAACCCACCCGTTTTTGCAGTTGCAACCCGGACCACTGGCGGGCTACCCGGACTAGTTGCTAACACTTCTGACTATACATATGTATGCATTGATTGCGACTCACACTGGTGAATTACTAACGACCCGTTGTGGCCGGAGGGGTGTTGCATGGTGGTACACCATGAGGACCTCTTGGAAACGAAAGGCTTCACATTCCTGAACTTTGATCGACCAACAAAACCAAAGCTTCGTCCACCCAAATTTAAACCCGGTGCAGGATCAGAAATAACAAAATTAATCTCTCTTGGTGGAACGAACAACATTGTAGAAAGTTTGCTGCATGACTGTGGATGAACTACCCCTATTGCCTCAGCAAAAGGGATAGCAGAAAACAATGTCCCACATCAGCAACAACCCTAGTTTCCGTCTGAAACACCCGGGTGTTCCGGACGGCTCTGACGGCTCTGACTGAACCTCGAACCCTCTGACGGAGAATTACACGCTACCCGTCGCCCAGGCGACGGGTCGCGTTGCATACTCACCTCCATTACCATGCGCCCGGTATACGCACCATCAGAACGACACGTGTGTTACACTCTTCGCAGGGGCTGCAGTTATGCTGTAGCCGTTCACACAACGCCTGGCGATGTTTATGCCTTTCTTCGGCCGATAGCCACATTTTACCTCTCCGCTATTGCTATAATATATCGGATGCCGCACTCGCCCCATATATGTTTAGCTTTGAGATTTTGTCACATATTGCAATACAGTCTTCGCTTCGGATACCTCGCTTGCCGTTGCATTTGCTTTGCCATTATTGTATCTTACAGGTCTGAAATATACAGGCTAATCTTCACACTCTCTAGTACTATGCCCTCAGTCGTCCACATTCTGCGTTGATCCATCATCGGCTTGCGATGCTTCTTCCTCCTCATCCGCATCAGCATCATCGCCATCCTCCCCCTCATACCCGTCGAGATCACTGGGTCCCAGGTCAGTCCTCCACATTCTGCGTTGATCCATCCTCGACTTGCGATGATTCTTCCTCCTCATCCGCATCCGCATCCGCATCCGCATCATCGCCATCCTCGCCCTCATACCCGTCGACATCACTGGTTCGCAGGTCAAACCTCTCGAGTTCCGTCGCGGGCCGTCGTCGCCGGCTGGCGGTGGGGATGGCATCGCGATTGTCGCTTTCATCACCTTCATCTTCGTAATCCCCGCTGCCCCCTGGCATCCCGAAATGAAGTTCGTCATCCGTGCAATTGTTGTCTATCGGGATGTTTGGGTCAGTACTTCCGATCTCAGGCTCCTCAAGCG
>Ga0307514_10001027_pt1 | contig 40394 bp, 43 predicted proteins | sample 16_EM_MG_FD_203088 | JGI IMG/M metagenome (GOLD analysis project Ga0307514, IMG submission 203088) | Populus trichocarpa ectomycorrhiza microbial communities from riparian zone in the Pacific Northwest, United States - 16_EM | ecosystem: Host-associated > Plants > Roots > Unclassified | place...
GTATATTTCTCACTGTATCGGTCTTTTAATGGGAGAAATATATCTTGATGGTACCGAATATACAGACAGAACTGTCATAATTTCGCCCAGAGTGGGTATTCAGAGGTGAGTGGTTATCAAATGTGAGGATGAGTCATGTTTTCAGTGATACTTGACTATGAAACAATGTCGAAATTGTAAGCGTGTGTGGACTGGTCCAGACCAAGCCCGTCCAGTCCAAGACTGGCAGTCTGTGGTCCAGTCCAGTCCAACCTTCCGTTTGGACTGGACTGGACTGAGCCCTACCCCAGACTGGGTCCGTCCGGACTGGTGGAATCATTGAGTCTAAGTCTAAAGAGAGAGAAAAGGAGAAAGCTAAAAGGACACGAAGTCCACAATGCTATACTAGAAATGGCAACCCACGTAACAGCGAAGCAGTCACCTAATGCCGGTCGATGATCTCGGGCGAAAGCCCATTATCTCCGTCAACACGAACCTCCCCAATGTTTGGTGGTTTAGGCAATATTCTGTCAACGCCGTTGTATTCGTCTTGTCGAGGAGCCGGATATCATCTCTCATCCAATAAGCAAAACGTCTCGATCTGAGTGAAACTTAAGGAGTTTGTGGGTTGGGGCCTTTTTTTTGGCGGGTGATAGTTGTGCGAGGTTGAACAAGGTGTATAAGAATCAGGACACGGCATATGGTAAGAAAACAGTTAGATCGACCCTCGGCCTACGAGCCCTCCAATTTCATCGATAGCCTTCCCGTCACCCTCACACGTCTATTCAATAGTGGGGATCACGGCAAAGGCAGGTGACGACGGATTGTATATTGAACAAAACTTTTGTAAGAAAGATAGGTTGTCATTGGTCCGGTTACTTCACAATCATCGTTGACCTTATAGTAGAAGCAGCGGTCATATGAAAGTAACAGTATAGACCGTGACCAAAGTGCAGGAAGATAGACAAACAAACGACCTCCTGAAACGGGTAAAGGATCATGTCAGTTTTGGGTATTCAATACAATTGAAGCCAGCCAACTCAAAAACTCATTTAAACCGAACCCTGCTAAGGGCAAATCGTAATTCGTAAAACAGTACTCGTTAATAAGCTGTAAAATTGCTGCACCCGTTTCTTACCAAACGTTCCACCTTCGAATTCACCGGCCATCCATTTGAATCATGGTTGCGCATTCTTGACGACAAGTACCATCTCACCACTGATAACAGCAGCATGAAAACAGACCCTGCCGGCATTCGTACACTTTTCACAAGCAAAATCAGTTCCGCGATTCCAGATCGAAACACCTTTTTTTCGGATAACAACTTGTGTGTAGGCACAGGCTTTAGTTCCTCCAGCATTAGCCTTGCTGTTCGTCTTCCACCAGTCTTTGTTACCGGCAGTGCTGTCGACCTTCCTAATCAAAGTGCGGATCTCGGGAGACAGATCTGGAATCTGGTCCCGTCTGAACATAGTTCCGACGTAGACCGGTTGATTGCCATCTGCAGTATAAGCCTCATCGGTAGATTCGGAGTCGGCAAAAACGCTGTTAGCTGCCTTCGACGAAGTGTCAGCGGAGGAGTTGCTTTGATCGGCTTGAGACACAGCAGATGCCAAGTAACCGGCGGGTCTTCCGTAGTACGCGAGCCTGGGGTCGTCACTGCTGTCTTCTGGCACATCACTAGAAGCCTGTTTCCGCTTTCTAGTGACTGCAGTTTGGCGGGTTTTAGTTTTCTGAGTGGCAGTGATAGCCGCTGTAACGGGAGATGCATCTTTTTTAAGTTTCCCAGTTAGGTTGGTCTGAATGGTGGCTTAGATAACTAACCAGCAGTATGTGGTTCTTTGTAGCTTTTAAGGCCGACTGAACGCGTTCGTTTGTCTAGGATGCCTGTTTTCCATCAGCCCTCACTTTACAGTAAAGGCTTGTCGGAATCTCACCTTCGGGATTAAGTCCGTACATCAACCTCCACGGAGGAGCTGAGATAACTAAAGATTAACTGGTAAGGCAAGGCTGAGAGTCGGGATCAAAGATAGGTTTTACCTGCTCCATCTTCTTCCCTCACTCGCTTGGCTGGGGGTCCGGCCGAGAGTCTGGAAGAGTGTATTTCCGTGGCGTACTTTTCCAGCAACAATTTCAGCATCCCGAGAGCCTCAACACCCTGAGCCCTCAGATTCTCAATCCTTTCAATAAGTGGGTTCGGCTTCTCTTTTTTAGTCTGTTCGCCGAAAGCCCTCTTCTCCGCTTCGAAAGCGTCTCTCTCTGCCTGTAGTTGCGCACTCTGATATCCCAACACAGCGCCTTGCGCTACCATATCATGCTCGCAGAATTTCACCCGAAGCAACTCCTGGTGCACTTTAGAGCATATTTCCGCCGTACCCCTAACTCCGTGCATTGCAAGCATGAGTTTATCCTGAAGTGCTAGGAATCTGGGATTGCCCTCAGCTTGTATAATGGAAATGCATTCTTGTAAATGGAATAGACTTTCATCAAAAAACTGTGACCGAGCCTGAAACTCACGCACGTCATGAGTAGGAAGTGGATATGCGTTGAAAGAACGGTTCGGAGGATATAAGTGCGCATGGGTCGTAGCTGGAGCACCGCATAGATTGTGATTCATCTGAGGAGCCGTATGCGCCCTACGTTGAGAACCAGCCGGCGGAGGTGGGAAGGCGTTGCCAACTGGCAGAGAGCCACTTGCCCAGTTCGTGGCAGGAGTAGACCCACCCGATGTTGTGCTCTCACCAGGCAGCGAACAGAGAGGCTGCAGAACGTTCACCTGCATTGGTGCTATTGGCGCCGAAGCGTTTGGCTCAGGAGGAGGAAGTTGGTTTTGATGGCTCGGCAGTGGCGCTGAACTGGGCAGACAAGGAGCGTCCGCAATCTTGATGTCGACCTTGGCCGGCCAACTGACAGAAGTGCCCTCCGTAGTTGTCTTCTCAATGCTCGACGTGGAACCAGTACAACCTGTTTTGGCAGTAGGCAGTGTAGAGCGTTGCATGTCTGGCCGGCGTTTATTTTGAGACTGAGAATTGACCATCTGGGGGGGAGGGGGAGAGGGAGGAAGAAATGTGGCGAGAGTAGCGATGAAGGGAGTCTTAGGACGAAGGAGTGAGGTGTTTGATCAAGGTGGAATCACGTTTGTGTCACACAAACACTGCCAAGCTCATGTCATAAATTCGCACTCATTATGCTGTGTCACAGCTTGAGATCCCGGTCGCGATCTCCGACACAAAGATATATCGACATCATTCTTCCGTGACGACGGTGTCTGCTATTGCAAATGCATCCCCCATTGCACGGTGTGGAGAAGTGACAACACATATCAACCTATTCATCACGGTTTAATCTCCCTCTTTTTTCTGATGAACATTTACGGCGCCAGCAGTGACTTGCGGGTTTGGCGAGCTCTCATTATCTAAGTCTAGTTCCGAAGATCCGCAACCTGAGCAGCTTTGACTTGACTGCAGTTGAAGGAGTTCACCACCAGCAAAATTAGCAACAATCCCACCGATGCGATTGTAAAGAGGTTTCAAACTAACACTGAACCCACCTAAATAGAAATTTGTGAGCTTGGCTTCTACGGTATCCTCTGCGTCTACTAGTGGCGGGACTGATGTCCGCCATCGCTAATCCAATGAGGATAGTAAGGGTTAGCGATAGCAAAGGTGACGTTACTTAAGTATATTCTGAGGAATCCGAAAGCTCGCGCTCCTTACTTGCAGTTGCACAATGTAAGTAGCAAAAATATACGAGTTACCCGAAACTAGTGGTGCAGCCGCAACTCCTCAAGCACCAACGGCGGCAAGAGTGTTTAGAGGGGAAGAAGACCATATTTAATAAGCGTCAGCCTCGTTTTGTGGGTGCATTCCTATAGGGACGGCCTTTCAATGTAGCCCCAATCGGAATGCCAGACCATAATTTCCGAAATAGGAAGATAGGGAATCTTCACCATGATATAAGGCTAGAAACGTCGGGCTGAGTAAGCATCACCTCCAAGAATGAATGGATGTCTTAATACACCCCCATTACGCACCGGCCCACAACCACTCCGCAGCAGATTATCTGGCCACTGAAGATCTCAAAGGGTTCTTGGTAACGATATTGGAACATGGCATATCAGACGGCAGTCGCAAAACTCCCAGATGTGCTTTCAAAGTTAGTTGTAATGCCGGCGGCAGCCTCGAAGTACAAAAGCTCAAAAACTAAATGCGACAACGACATACCACAACAAAAAAAGTCCGCTTGTAAAACTGCAACCAGACTCAGAGTAGAGTAATTGTTTCTGAATATAGTTTGCTTGGATTTTGTAGTTATTTTTAATTTTGATGTATAGTCATTGAAATTTTGATGTGTTGTCATTAGAATTTGATGTGCAGTCATTCTAAATTTGATGTGTCACCAACTGCGCTTATAATGACTGATCTTTACATGCCATTTGCAGTCACTACAGAGTAACCGCTGGCCCATTAATTTTTATACTCCCTACTAATTAAACACACATCACCCCCCCCCCCCAAATTCTTTCTACCCTCTGTCCCTAACCCACTTTCAGGTGTTGGTGCAGTTTGAAAACCTAGTAATTGCACTTCAGTGCAAAAGGTGGCACCTGCCATAATTTCTCTTGCACGCAGCACCAGCGCCGAATGCCCAACACTGCACACGCAGGGCTCTTACTAAGTACCAACCCTGCTCCAAGAAATCCTTCCACCAAATTGTGCCTCTGCTACTGCTCATACCTAAAAGTTATATACTCAAATAAGTACTAATTAGTAGTAGTTGGTACCATTTGTCGCAGTTTACAAGCGAACTTTTTTTGGATGTGGTATGTTGGTTGTTACTTCGAGTTTTTGAGCTTTTGTACTTCAAGGCTGCCGCCTGCCGGTCCCGTTGATTAAAACACTAATGAATACTTGTAATTACCAATGTATCCTAGTCTAGTATTTATGGGTATCGATGGTATAGGATTTCTTTTGGAAACACTTCGGTTTAACAACCCTGCTGACAGTCTTCTGCGTCCGTCGTATGGCAGTATTCTCCCTGACAAACCGGAACTTGTCAACAATAACGTAACCAACAGCGGTACTACAGCCAGGTTTGCGGCAGAACGACAAATTAGCTAGCCTATGAAGATTATCCAGCCCTGATTACCTACCATTTCCGCTAACCACGCGTGGTTCGGTGGGGAACTGTTCTGCTGGGGATAGTTCAATTGGGAACTGTTCCGCGAGTAATATATCACTGGGAAATAGTTCTACAGGATCGGCCGGTGCTATTTCAGTAGCCAGTTTAAGTTCTGATGAGTCTCGAATATCTCTTTCTCGCCAGCGAAAGACGTCTAGACTACATGCGACAACGACGACGAAATCATTCCCCCACATAATCTAAGGACGATTCTCTACCCCGCCTTAGATTCTCGTGCACTTTCTGCAATGCTAGATTTTTGACGAAAGGGAATTGGTGTCACCACGAGTAAGGCATCCATTTGGTGTTATCAGAATGGATTTGCGCACCCGAAGGATGTACCGATCCTACAATGGGGTACTGTGCTGCTTGGGAACTCTTAACCCTCAGGATTGCGGTGTTACGTGTGCCAAAGCATGCGCTTCCAAGTATTCTCTCGGAAGGACCATTTAAAACAACACCCACACTGGGTTCACCATGCTCAATGGCGTCAAGATATCTATAATTGTTGGGGACGGACAACTCACCTCCTCCGCGCTCGCAATGTGAATTATGTGGTATGACTAGCAGCTAAAACAGCGTCACATTGCAAAAGAGCTCACATCTAGCAAGATGATCGAGGTGTGTAAGGGAGACCGGGGTTTTGATGCAGACTAGATGAATCGTGTGGACGGTGTCACCCGGCAACAGGGAGAAGGCACGTTCCGTTATTTCATTCCCAGGCAGTAGTTTCTGAGCGAGCGCCGACCTTACGTTTGTTTACACGATAGGCCTTCTTCTAGGTTATTACTAGGTTATTAGGTCATATATGCACATGATATATGATATATTTGTTGAAATGTTGCATTGAGTTAGATTTACCATACCGAAAAGTGCTGGAACTGTGCAGTAACTACGCAGCGCCAGTCACAACTGCCACTTCACATTCTAGCCGGTCCTCCGCAAAGCTCGGAATTGCGCATGAGAGTTGCAATTCTTAGGCAGAAAACGCTCTTGGCAGTCCATGATCTAATATTCATAACTCTAGTTACACTTTCCAGTTACATACCGATAAATGATTACGAGTAGAAGAGATTATCAAATGTAATTGATAGTGATCAGATGAAGATAAATGAAGTTCTTGAAAGTTAGGGTCCCTCTCATCCCACGTACGCGTCACACCCCCACCTTCCGACCTCGTATCGTTTCATAGCCGATCCAGCCGCTGAGGTTGCACTCGCTATCACCGCCATCACCGAAGATTCTTCTGATGAGGCTTCCAATGATCCCTCAATTTCGGGCACAGTCCCCACTCTAACAGCTATGACCAAACGCTTGACGCACTCGCCGAGATTTGCATCAATAGTGGTAGTTGTAACGCCGCCGTCGTCGCACTTAAGATATGCTCTCCCACTACCAAGTCCAACATCGCTAAATGACGAAACCCCGAAGGATGATGATACGATCGAGTTTATACGGACCGTCTTGCAGTTACATCAGAAAATCTTGAACCAGAATTTGCAGGAAGCAAAAATGGCGCTAACCCATGCATACAGCCATCTCTGGTTGATGCCAGTGGAGAGGAGGAGGAGGAGGAACAGGGTGTGTAAGATGAGCTATTTCGCCACAGCTATCTTAAGCTTCAACAGTGTAACAAATACTAGTGTATTCTTCAAGAGTTCTCGAGTTCTACCTGGAAGGGAGGAGGAGAGCGAAGGACAATAAGGATCGGGAAGAGAGCGGGCAGGATGATGAGGGTACTACTAATCATAAGGCGGACTTACTCGACGATCTCCGAGGTTCGATGGCATTGGTGCTGGCCTTGAGCAGAACTATGAACTTGGCTGGGATGTGGACGCGAATGAGATGATTGGTCTTAAGTCTACTACAGTGTGCACTCAGCGATGATACAACCTGCGTGATTTAGGCGGAAAGAATCATTGAGGGTAAGATTCGAGTCTTAACCCTAGAGCGATGACTAAGGGCTCTCATAGGAAACAAAGTACCCTGCTGTCTTCGGTGGGCTATTGAAACATCACCTCGTTCCACCGTCACGTTGCTACACTTATTGGCTTGCGTGCTCCGCTCAGATGAGAAAGATATTCAAAGGAATCGAGCTCAGGATCATTTCCGTCGGCTACGAAGCCCTACAGGGGAGTGGCCATCCACCGCACTGGAAGGGCGTGAACTCCTTGGAGAAATCTACGCCTGTCACGACCTCATACTTATCATGTTACTACGCGTTCTGTAGGTTGAAGCCAGGGTCATGGAGAAACATGCATGCACATCCGCGGGGGAACAGTGCTGAAAATGCGCGTTGATCTCGTATCTTCACCGTATCGCGACTCCTTACCCGCGCTTTCGTATATCGGAATATCGAAATTGCCTTGCAAGCTGTGTAACTTTTGGATATCAGCGTACAACAAACATACGAGCGCCGACAAATACCGTACCAAAAGGTTTCGACAAGTAGTACCCATGGTGGTGCAGACTCTCGTTCAGCGATGCTACGACATAGTTAGGTGAAGTCGATCATGCTTTCGTTAAACAGGTGGAAGAGGAGCTCTGTTCAGGTGGCGCGAATCTTGCGAGGTATGGGCGATTGTGAGAGCGGTATCGATTATCATGGAATTCCGCTTGATATCTAGCTAGCGGGGTACAACTGCTCTCATGCCCAGACTTTTTCTCCTCGCTCGGTGAAAAACCGAAGCGAAAAAGAACGTCTAGTATACGAGAGCAGGGTACAACCTGTCTTCATTCAGGCTGTGCAGCTACTTTTCTGTACATCTACACTTAATCCTAAAGTAATGTCAGTGCAGTCACTTTGCCAAACGAAGCGTGACGTCAACCCAAGAATCATGCATGAACTGGATGTTACACGAACCCCACCCGAACGGATCTCTAGCACTTTAACTACCAACCCACCTAAATCACATAATTGTCAGCGCCCACCATGACTTTTAGACTGAGGTAAGACAAACGGTTGACAGCTCAACGCCTATCCTTAGAGGCCGGGACTACTGAAAATGCGAATGCTAGCGTGGCACCAACTGCAGAGCCGCACCTTATCTACACGTCATTTCTCCTCACTCGCGCTGGCCAGTTGTGCATGTGCATGAGGCGGGGATGTGCGGGGTTAGAAAACATGTACACCTCTCACTCCCACCACAATTCCAAGACTTCAGCAGATGTGATACTGAAGGAATCGCTCCTTGGAGTTTTTCTCGGTCATCAATAAATAGCTAGCGTTAGTTTCTCCGTAGGAATCTGACGAAATTTCGGCTTGTGGCCGAATGCGGGGTTACCGGTTGGAAAAGAGTCATAATTGGGTCGCACTCGTAAGCAACCGTTCTGTAAATACACCCCGCAGCCCAACACATCACCCTCACTTTCATACGAGACGGCTTTGTCCATCGCGATATCTCCACAGGATCCACCAGTGCAAACATCTTATAGTCCATACTAAAGAGGGTCGAAGGCACGGCAACTTGCGCTCTAACTTTCGACCCTTCACGCTAGACCGGGAACTGGAGCATCGTGTGGGACATATTCTCCCTCTCAAGTTCTATACGAAGTACTCCCTCTCCCTCCCTCTTTCACTTCCAACTAACCTCCCCATATTGTTTTGTCGAGTTGTTCGTTTTCTTATTGTTATATAGATTATTATTTTCCACCCCGATCACCTCCACCGTATACGTTCCATCCCACACAAGATGAGCCGCAACCAAGCCGAACCCGGGGCTGCATCAACCCACTCTAAGCCTAAGTCAAATCCAATTCAAGCAGATTGGCCTCTCAACCTGGACTTCCTTCCCCAGAACCATGGATCCAGCGATGGCAGAGACAATATCATCATCAGCAACCAGTGGTTCCTGAACTGGTACCTCGACCGGGCCACCGAGCACAACAAACTCCGCCAACTGCTCATCGAGTCCCACTCGGTTCTAATCTCGTCCATGACCCAGAAAGACGGCGATCTCCCACCCAAGAAAAAGGCGGAACTTGAGTCCCGGATCAAAGAGCTGGTCGATGAAAAGAACCATTACTACAGAAGGATACAGGAGCTAGAGAAAATCATGACTGAGCAAGAGAAATCCCTCATGAAGAAGATTGATGCCCTTGAAAACAAGAACGAAATTTTGGAGGCAAAACTCGCCGACCTCCTTTCCGGAGCTAAATTCTACGATGATGAGAGAAAGCAGTGGGTTGACTCGAACGCTGGTCGCGCTGCAAGAATGTCTCCTACCCAGCCTGCCAGAGCTCCTCTCCAGCCAGTCGAACGCCCTGTCAGCAGGTCTATCAGGGTCGCTCCCCAGCCAGCTGAACACCCTGGGCCTATTGGGATTCCTATACAGTTAGCGGAGCGCCCTCTCGGCAGGCCTGCCATAGTTTCATCTCCCGATCCCGCACAGACCAAGCCTATCAGGACTTATATGCCACCCGGCAGGAGGGTTGCAGTCCAGACAGTTAAGCCTATCGCGATTTCTGTCCAGCCAACCGAGGGCCCTCTCATCAGTCCTATCGGGGTTCCGGTTCCTCCGCAGCCAACTGAGGGCCCTCTCATTAGTCCTATCGGGGTTCCGGTTCCTTCGCAGCCAAACGAACCCACACGGACCAGGTCTATCGGGATTTCACCCTCACCAGCCGGACGCGGGCGCCCGCTCAACAGCACCACCGAAGCTATTCAGGATGGTTGGCTCCGCAAACCAGAACCGTCGCCAACCCCAAGTCCGAGTCGCAAGCCGGATCCATCGTCGCCGACTCCAAACCCGGCTCGCATGTCATCACCAACCGCAAGTCCGGGTCGTTCTTTTACAAAGTTCGCACCTCCGCAAGTTCGCACCCGCGTTCAAAGTGCTTCTTTGCAAACTCCACAGACCGAGGAACACAAGCGTCCGGAGCCGGCGAAGCCCCCCGAGGTGGTCAGGATGAACGTTCATATCTACCACGGCGAAGAATGTCCTGCAGATATTGACCGGTGGATCCAGGCCATTGAGAACGAGGTCGCCAGGAACGAAGTCACCAACCCCAGAGAGAGTCACCGCAAAATTGATGACAAGTACATTGAGATAGCGCGTTTGCACATGGATGGAGTGAGCGTGTACCCATGGTTTACAAGAATGTGCCTCAGTTCGGGAGTCAAGGACTTGCGCAGGCCTGTTATTGAGTATCCGTTTAGCTGGGTAGCTTTTCAGGTGGCGCTGCGGGGCCGATTTGAGGATAAGGGGGATGACTAGAAGACGGTAAGCTTCGCCCTTTCTCCATAATTGGATGGTATTTAACAACGGTGTAGCGAAAGCATTGGAAATCACGGAAATTTTTGGGATGTTGTGCTAGTTTATTCTTTTGTATTCCCAATCGGAGAAAAAGGCGTACAGCGGAGCTTGGTTAAGTTTTGGGTTCCTTTTTCAATATTTGGGATCTATCTAGGTAGGCCGATCCGGGCTGATGACATTGTCAGGTGAGGAGTGTGACTGTGGCGGCACATCTGTTAAACCATAACGCTATTTCAATGATTTACTTCCAGTCGTGTCCGTTCTTGTGTGTAAAGTGATGAGGACATCGAGACCGCCGTCTTAGTACCGCGAACAAGACGCTCAGTTACCCCCGAAGCTTGAATGGTGGCACTACATTTGCAGAATTGAACGGGTTGAGCTCTAAATGTGCAGCGCGTGTTTGGTCGAAGGAATAGTTAAAAGACCAACTGCTTTCATCAAACTCATGCCCGTATCACTCTTTGAATTGGCTTCTCTTTTGATGATGTTGCTGGACTATCGTTAAAAAAACCTTTAGTCCCCCTCACGCTATTAGTATGGCTGGAATGTGATGTATGATATTATGGTGGGGAAAGGATGAAGGTCTTCAAGAGTTCACTGTGGTACTGTACATTATCGCAACATAGAGGTCCGCGATTTACACCCTGCATAACCTTCCGCATCTAAACGGGAAATCCGGGGAGTAATGCATAACGGCTAGCACACATGTACATCCTGTACACTTAGGTCGCAATCAGAATCTGACCAAGCTATTTTAAATTAGAGCTTGACGGATAAGACCTAGTGGTCTCGGTGCTAAAGCTCACACTCTATCGCTCGGTTACATGATTTCCACTGATCGTGTCCGGAATTTCCGCCGTAAATACTAGGGGACTTCGCAGAAATGGTTTTAAGGTGTAGTCCCACATACCAAGCAAAGCCATCATCATAAATAAACACCTAAACCTTTAACGCTGAAAATCTGCGGTTATCTTTGTTGCTCATGGGCATCTTCGCACATGCCAAATAGTTATTTTCGTTTAGATACAGTTGTAGTACAACATTATAGTACATCACCGCTAATCACTCTTTTTTCTTTTATTTCAACGACGGTTCTATATGGTTACGCGGGACCTCCTAGTTCCACGTCACCTTCTAGTCCCACATCACAGTGCCAGCAAAAGTGTTCAGCGTACTAGAGTAGTACAGAGCTCAGTAAGCCAGGATCTCTCAAGTTATCGCCTGAACAAAAACGAATCGTTTAGCTTAGGTGATGAAACATAGTGTTGTAAACGCCAAGTGCTGTAAATGATGGATGCGTAAACATCGGTTATGAGATCGAAACCCGCAGTATTCATTATTTTACCCTTTTTGTCATATTGTCAGTTCTTGTTGTGAGTTTGTTTACATAGCGTCGTCTCCGGAGCCCCTCTATGTTTGCGCAGAGGTCACTTAACTCGTGGGCTAGCCAAAGCAATTGCAGATCCAGAGTAATTCGTGAACCAACACCTATGTCATTGTCAGTTAAATAGCTAAGATAATAGCTCAACATGGTACTGTAAACTCCAGTTGCTGAAAACCTGGCGTGCAGGTTCGAAACCCACGATGCTCACCCAATCTTTTCTGTCTTCATTTTGCCGATGGTTCAAGTTATAATTTTACATTGCCTAGTTTATATTTAGTTGTCCAATGTCTTACTACATGCCTCCAGCTGCAAAAGTGTCCACAGGGAGTGAAGCGAGCTCAGTGAGATGGGATCCTGTAAGATCATCGATTGACAAGAACTAACCACTTAACATTGATAGCAAACATGGTGCTCTAAACACCATGCCAGATGTTATAAACACCGGGTGTGGGTTCGAAACCTGCGAGGTCCAGGGCGCACAGGGTCAGCTCATCTTTTTCCTTTTCTCTGCCTTCCCGACTCTATAGGTTAGATATGAGTTTACGTGAGCTACCAACTCCTTTTTTCGTGATTTCTGGTATGTCGCGTCATCCTCGTGCCGGCCATGGTGGTGTTCAGCGACCTGGGCTCAGTGAGCCATGTTCTTCCAAGGTCATCGAACAAATTAATTCACCTTGCCTGACTTAGCTGACAGAGCATGGTGCCGTAAATGTCAAGTGTTGTAAACACTAGTCGCGGGTACAAAACCTGCGCTCTTTTCTTCTTCTTGTCTTACTAACAGTTCAAGTGATATGTTTACATGGGGATGTCAACTTCATGTCTGGGTAGTTGTCTAATATGGACTTCACTCCGTGCCAGCCGGAATTCGGATTTCGAAGTTCGGAGTGTCTGGATTCGCAAGGTCGTCAGACAAAACAAGTTCTAGTCGTTTAACAGCAGAATGGTGTGGTAAACACCAGGCCAAGTGCTTCAAATTGTTGACACGCGTGTGTTGCAGTGGGCGTGGAGAACTTGTCAATCGTCTAAGTTCTAAGGAGAGAAGAGAAAGGAGAAGACAAAAGGACACGATGTCAAGAAACCTATACTTAAAATGGCAACCCACGTAATCGCCAAGCAATCACATGATGCCCGTCGACGATGGGCAAAAGCCCAGCATTTCCGTCAACACAAACACCGGATGCGGATTCGAAATTGGCTGTGCTCATTGTTTTTCCCCATGTCTACCTCGCTGACGAGTTCTGTAGACCGTCTACTCTTGTCTTACGAAGTTCATTGTACTAGATCAATACTCCGAAGGGACCGATATCCAGATCATGGTAACGTTTGCAGGCTTCGAATTAGGTGGATATTGATATATCAGCCTTGGCCACAGCAATTCCAGACCTTGAAGTGTCGATACTCAAGGTATGCTTTGTCCACCATCCCTCATAGCACAATGCAGGATCAAGGGAATCACCAGACATGAATAGGAATACGTGTACCCCTTCCTTTTCACCTTTCTAACCTCATGATAGCCTCCCCTGGAGGGCCGGAAGCTAATGATTTCTCCGGGCGGATGATAATAATTCAGTCTTGCATAACCAAGCCTGCGATGAAGCTGCAGCTAGAACCTATGTAATTAAGCCGACTATCAATATCACGTTCCTTGACTTCAATGACCCAGACTCTCATAATTCACAACCCGGACAGAAAATGCACCGAGCCGAGCATGAGCGTTTAAACACGCGCTAAGACCGCCGGAGAGTATCCTTGGAGGTACTGGCCAAACAAGGCCAATCGTGAGAGATGTAGTAAAAAATGCTGTCAAAAGATTCCAAGTATTTCAAACCCAGCGAATGAGGAAACTATTAACTGCCGCCACTTTCGTTGTAAATATCTTGGAAGTCTGATACGTTACACAATGTGGAACTTGGCGAGTGGAACCGAATGATGCCCTTTCGTCACCAATACGGTTGCTATAAATAAATATCCTGTTTTCACCATCAATTATCACCGAGTCGAGACCTCGTGAGCTTGTACCATCCGTTGCTTTCCTAGATGGATCTAGTTCCAGTTTAAGACGTCGATCAAATATACGAAGTCCAAAAGTGATCATATCCGTCGTCCACAATGCCTATCAAAGACAACGCTTCATGCATGTGTCTCCACACGATCAGCAGTCATGCATTCTCCCTTCCTTCCTCCTCGTTGCTATTCTCTCTCTCCTCGTTCTTTCCGCCGCAGTGCAAGAGTGCACCGTCAACCTCCCCATCCTTACCAGCTTCCCGAACCCGCTCACTCTCAACATCCAAAACAGCACTTGGATACTCAACAAGAGCCCTGTGCAATACATACCGCTCTGTCATCTCCCCTGCCGGTTCCGCGATAACCGTAAACTTCACCGACGGGAAATTCATCCACAACTCTTCGCCGATCTACACGGTAGTCTCCGTGTTTGTTCCCCCCGCAGAAGTGTTTCGATATGTGCGCTTCCAGCTGGGAGGGGAGCCGTTGTCTGTTGAGGCACAGTATGGGTGCGATAAGGATGGGAATGAGCAAGTTGAGTTTATGCCGGTTTCTGGAGGGGCAACGCAGTTAGGTAGGTACTTCTGGAGAAGATGGGGAGTGGGGTGCTGGCAATTGTGATAGGGTTTTGTGTGGTGCAGGATAGAGCAGGGACGTATGATCTTTCGTTGAAACCGAGGTTTGGGAATAGTATGTTTAAGTATTTCCTCCCTTGGGGTTGAGAAGTTAGAGGTTAACGCGGAGCAGATAATCCGTGCATCGATATGGTGTTGGCGACAGCAAGGTAGTGAGAAGATGTGGTGGGGTGGTTGTTTAGATAAAGTGCAATAAGTTTGAGCCCATATGTGGCGCGTGTGTAGCTATATCTAATCTAATATTAAGTATCAGCATGTAACTAGCCCTACCCTAAGTTAAAGCCCCCAGTGTCAGTCTGCTTCACTTCTGCTCTCACTAACGACAGCATTACCCTCTTTCCAAACAGCATCTGCTTCTCTTTGCATAAACCACATCTTTAGTACGAACTATTAGCCGCCACTACCACCGCCATGCTGATAACCCTCTTTACCAACCGCGAAGACAGACAACCCGACTCCCGCCAAACTTCGACTAACCATGGTCCAACTTTCAACTTCGCCCATGTCACCTTCAACTCGCGTATCTTCAGCGACACCGCCCGTCTCCACTTCGCAATCACAAGACGCATCGACAAGCTCTATACCCAGCCGATATTCGAGCTACCCGAACAGTTCCTCAAGACTCTCGCGATCCAAGCCGACAGCGTTCTCATCCTCCTGAACTCCCTCGACTACTACGGCGACAACGCGAAATGGATTGGCCTCCCTCGCATTCCCGAGATCATCGACTCGCTATCCTACCATTACGACGCAGTCTCCCGCTTTACGTCGTGGGTACGCCAAGGCCCTCCGCCCAAGAGCGAACTAGAAATCCGCACCCAGCTAAATGTGCTAGTGTACAATCTCACCGCAATTAACCGGGTTGCGTGTGAGTACCGCATGGTTGAGCGCCACCTCCGCCTAGGTCATGACGCCATCATGGCGGACTGGAACGCGATGAAGGAGAAGAGGACCCCTCCGCCCTCGGTACGAATGGCTAGGGATCAGAGGCCGGTGATGAATAATGTCAGGCCCGGAGACCTTGCGCTGCTTCTCGCAGATGCTCCGACTCCCACCGTGGCTGCGCTGTTGGAGTATGAGAGACCCGTGAGGGTGCGTAATGTGATACTGGAGGCGAAATACGCAGACTACCCGGATAAGCTGGATGTTGAGGAGTGCGAAAAAGTAGAATTGCTTATGATGAAGTGGGATCACTATAACCATGGCAATTATCAGAGCCAGGGACAGAGAATCTTCAATTCACCCCCCAGGTATGGGACCCCGAGAAAGTCCAGAAATGGCGGAAGGAATGTCGGCGCTATGTTACCACCGCCACCGGGACTGTATCGAAGAAGAAGAAGCGAGGAGAGAATTATCGCCGGACAAGGGTCAATTATCAAAGCTGATTACCAGCCTAAGAGTAACGCTAGTATGACCTCCGAGGATATAGAATCGGAAAGCAAGCCGCAGGAGGAAGAAAAAATGGCAAACAAACCGGAGGAGAGAGTGCCGGAAAATGAAATAAAGGAAAAAGAAAAGAAGAAACGAAAGAAGAAGGGAAAGAAAAATAAAGGGAACAAAGGCGAAGGAAAAGAGGATAGTATCCAACCCGTTGCTGCTGAGGAACTGAGTCGGGAGGCCAATGAAACTGATGCCGAGTACTATGACGCTAAGAGTCATCTCGATATAGATTCTTCTCCGGACGTAAAAAAACTAAGACCCTTCAGTATCATTTCTTTGGAGGGTTTGGACTCGGATGCAGAGTCGGAATCCCAGCCTGAAACAACTTCAGTCACCAGGTATTACCCAGATGAGAACCTTTTCTTGGAGGACCTCGACACATCCGACCCAGAGACAGAGCTGGGCGACCGAACCACCGAAATGAACCATGCGTTTATAGATATGCCCATAATCGGACATGAAGCGGAGGAGTCTATTGAGGAAGGAATCGGTCTTCTGAACTATAAATTGTCGGGTGAAGATGTCTTTGAAGACTGCTACGAAAATTCATACCTCTCTTCATCTTCAGTAGAGAGAGTGGATAGATTTGAGCCCTCTGAAGGGATGCAGAGTAACCCTAAGAAAGAATTAACAGCAGTGCTTCCGGATGACGATAATATCGGCAGTGAGTCATTGAAGGGCGGAGGTTTTCAGGACGAGAAACAATCCGGTAGTTGCAACGAGTTGAAAGATAACCTCCACGACCGCAAAGTGCCGAGTCCTGAGGCCGCGATTTCCGGTGATCTTGATGTCCATGGAGACAAATCACTGGATCCTAAAACTGAAGACGAATATTCGATTAGATTTGTACCCTTGCTAAAGGATATTTCCTTCAGTGCCCTTGGAGTAATGGAGACCAGCATACAATCTAAAGACGATAATGAACTCGACCACAACATAGCAAAAGCCATGAAACCCCTCGATAACTCTCATTCCACGGTTATCCCATACATCGAGCCGCCGGAGAAGGAAGGGAAACCTAACACCTACAAGCCGGGCGACCCAACAGAAAATCGCTGCAACGCGGGTGAAAAGATAGATAGTCCAGGATCCATCTTAGATGTGGCACAGGCTTCTGACATCGACGAAGACCCTAAGGATCATAACGCCGACAATCCCGATGGACACGAAGACGTTCTGCCTTTGGATAAGCTTATTGAAAAATCTTCGGGAGAGAAGAGTGAGAGCGGCCATAGGTATGCATCTGCGAATACGCCACAAGAGGCCGATGCTCCGTCACCGGGAAAGCACAACGTTGCTGAAAATTGCGAAGATTGTATAATCATTGCCGAAGCTGCTGATCTTGATTGGAAGGTGGACAAGGAGGAACATACTCTGACAGACGCCGAGGTCGAGGCTTGGAACAGAGCCTATATAGAGAACAGTACAGTGAACGAAGAGATCGAACATACCAATGACTTTCTGGACAAAGTTGTCAAGCATAGTCACGACAATAGAACTGCAGATTTTGCGGCCGAAGAAGGATTATCCAAGAAGGAGGATTCCGCGACGACAGACCGGCCAGGCCTGCAGAAGACAGACGAATTGTGCCGGTGCTGCGGCGGAAGCGGAATTGTCCAGGTCGGAGGTGGCTGCAACAAAGACACGCCACCTCAGGCCGTAGAAGGAAAACGAACTCAGGTAAGAAACTGGGGAGTCAGAAGCAAAGGAAGCGGTGACAGTAGATGAAGAGTAGGAGGAAGTTAAATTCAAGGAAAAGGAGCATCATCACTAGGAAGCAAACTCTGAAGGGGTTTTTGGGGATTTTCTTTTGGGATTTGATGCGCATCTTTAGGTTTTTTGTTTTCTTGGAGGTTTCACGGTTTTGATTACACGTGATGTTTGGGTATCGGGATCGCCGTTGGAATATTCTTATGCTGATACTTGCTTTGTTGAATTTGATAGTGTAAAAGTTCTAGCCAATGATTTTGTACATACCAGGACGTTTGTGTTCGTGTACTTAGAGATCTCTCGTACTGAATATGAATAATACTCCTCCCACATAGTAGCATCGACCCAAATTTGATTATTATGATGATAATTCATGATACCAACTCCAACTACCTGAATATCGGACATTAACATCTATGAAGGACCTCGTCTCTTGGTTCCTCGACATATACATCTAAAATAACACCTATCCTACTGATTAGCATAGAACTCAATCACTCCCGATGGCTACCTCTCCGTCGGCAGCACGGCAAATACGTACCTCGGCAGCCCCGTACCGAATCCTGAATCAATAATCCGGTTGAAAAAGGCGGAAGATTATGTGACGCCAGCGTTAGAATTATAGAGGGCAGATTGTGTCCAGCAAAAGTACCTCGAGATCGGCCTCGCTATTCGACATGCCGGTCGTGATACGGTGGGCGGGCGTATCTTGAGCAGTTCATTGGTCCCCGCTTCATACAGCTGCAGTGGTTGTTCCAGACGGTAGTAATAATAAAAAAGCAATTACTTGATACCAAAGATGAAAAGGCGGCTAGTTACGGCCGCATTGTTACCTGGCTCTTAAGATTCGAACTCTACTACCTCCTCCTTCTCTTTCACCTTCTCCTCCTCCACCTGAGAACACTTGACCCAGGTACAAAGAACGATTTCCAGCTACGGGAAGCAAAGATCTGATGATAGGTAAGCACTTTACACTTCCCTTACAACTACTAGAAGCCCCTGATGCTTACGAGTGGAGGAATGAGTTTCTAGAGGACGGCAGTCTCGGCCATGATGATCTCGCAAAGGAGAAGCTGGAAGACGAGGCTCCACGCTGTGTACCGGTGAAGGTTGAGGGTTGGAACATCCTCAGTTATGTGTCAGGTGCCGCCCGACCATCTCGTAGCAGTCGCCTCTAGGCAACCCTAGCGAGTGTTGAGCGCCCTTCAATGAAGCGAACTTGCCAGAACACGAGTCTGGAAGAATATCTTTGTCTCGGAGTCTGGACAGTCGGCAAGGCAATACCTACTCGCTTGCCAACACACCGTCGACATTTCCAAAGTACATTCTTCTATGTTTCGATATCAACAAATTTCGAAAGCGTGGTGCTTTTCGACATGAATATCGCCTGCACCAGGTAGAAGTCAATAGTCCAGACTGCGATGTTGCGGTCTTTCGAATGTTCCGAAAGGAGTATTATGCCCGTGGAAATGGTATTTATCGATGAAAGTACTTGCCGAAATAGATTTCGTAAAGGTGAGTAGACTGATGGTCAATTTCACCTGGCGTCTAACACCGAGGTTCGACCGCTTTGGGGTCTCAGTTCAGGATATACGACAACGACTATGCCGACATAATTGAGACACCGAATGCACTGCCCCCAGCGAATAACCCCGAATATTCTTTCTCTGTCAGTGATGATGGGCATCACCAACCACTAGGAAGCGCTCGAATGGTGCATTACTTTCTCCATCGAGATTCAATCAGTGGAACATCTCGTGACCATGTAGATGCCCTTCCGGGGAGAGTTGAGCGGTTACCTCTGAATGAAAATAGCAGGCAAAAGCCCGAATGGGGATTGCATTTCGTCGACAGGATTAGTCCCTTCAGAATCTTTGTAGTGGTGGGCGTTGGCGTTCTGTATAGTGCGGGATGTGGGATTGGAGTAGCTATCGCGTGTAAGAATGTCGGAAAAGGTGCTGGATGGGGCGCACTTGTTGCAGCAGTCGTATCGATATTTGTGGCATGTTCTGCTTTAGTTAGCAAGGCTTGAGCGTTGCTGTAGTGCGACTGGTGAATGGACGGTGTATGTCACTTCTAGAGGATGAGATCCAGTATAACGCGGTCATTGGCAAGCTTGCGAGCACTAAGTGATGTTCCAAGCGATACCTTTAGCCAGCATTGTTTGGACTTTTCGTCTTTTCTGTGCCGTTCTGTACCGGTTGTTTTCGTGATATGATATCATCTGAGCAGTTCATTGGTCCCCGCATCATGATAAAGAAGCAATTATACGGGCCAGAGGATACATATTAACATTAGGTATCTCTGGAAAAAAGCAGGCTACAGCTGCATCGCTATCATTCCCCTAGATTCAATCTCCTCCTCCTCCTCCTCCTCCTCCTCCTCTTCCCCTCCTCCTCCTCTTCCCCTCCTCCCGCAAACACTAGCTACCGCACGACAGAAGCGATGTCCGGCTTCGCGAACTTCGTCGGGAATCCTGAGCGTAAGCTAGCGAGTACTCTTACTGCATTATTAAAAACCTATGAGGCTTACGAGTGGGTATCTAGTGGAGGACAACATGTCGAGTGTAGCTGGCAATCCGTCGGAAGGCAATGCGTTGCGGTCACATGCGGACGTGAGAAGCAATGTGTCACGCGCGTGCATCTACCGGGATACGTACCCACCCAGTCGCGGAACTACCTCTCCTGGACTCTTGCGGGCACCCCCGTCAAGTCGACACCGCCAGTTCAATACTTTACATGAAGGCTATACTTTCCCTGGATATGCTTTCCCTACAGAAGATATATATACATCGCGCCGCCAGATGGGTTCAGAATATTTAGCGTGTTTCTTTTGGTTTCGTTGTGACCAGACTTTTGCGTCTGATCTCGAGGGCAGAGAGTCATGGCTCCGGCATGTCCTTGATCACCTTCCCCGACAATGGGAACGAGCGCAGCCACCGGAGTTGCGGAATTGCAGCCTTTGTGGTGCAGAGTACGGGGCTGGTTGGGTCCTAATGTTCTCCCATGCTCTCGATCACATCCAGAGTGGAGAGCGGAGGCTTGATTTGAACCTGTTGAATTTATTAGTGCGGCGGGGCATTATCACCCAAGAGGAGCTGTCAGTTGCAATGAGATCCTGTGCTAACAACCGCGCCGGTGGAGACATTAGGGGCATAGCTTACGCCCTACGCCGCCCTGTACACGTTGCAGCCCACCAGTCACACCCCCCCGACCCATTCATGTATACAGAAGTGGCCAGCGGCATGCGCAGACCAATAATACCACTATCATATCCTTACCATGATGGTAATCCGACTTCTGCTAGTACAGTACACACTCCCAGTCATGCCAATCGACCCTCCGAACGCAACTCCGAAATTCAAGTTGCATCACGATCTGCACTGGACTCTCCCGTGACTCTGGAACCAGATCAGCCTCCCCTACAAATACTGGAGCACACTGAGACACCAAATTCTCCTGATCCGAGTCCTCATCCGATAAAGCCTGGTGGAAGTTCAGTGGATCCTAATATAGAACATACTACAGAGGTACGCTCCTTAGTGAAGATTCAATCGCGAAGTGAACTGATATCATAGCCCCAGATTCCTCCTTCTCCGTCGTTAGAAGTCTCACTCACACCAGAGTCAATGAAGCCATTATCCCGACATGAGGCAGAATTGGATTGTACTACAAGAGATCAAACCGTTCATTTAGGGGACGGTACATTAGAGAATGCCTCGAAACTAGAGGGTATACAGAGCATTCGGAATAATCCCTCGTTCTCGTCATTGAAATCCACAAAGATGATCATGGAACCGACTTCACCGCCGACACATGAATCTCCGCCACAATTATCCTCAGCGGGTTCATGGTCTGTAGGAAAACCGACTGTGGAACCTCGAAATGATATTATATCTCAACCTGTCCCTGACCTAGAAACACAAAGTTTTTCGCCTCGTAATTTTCATTCCATAGGCGAGCATAGACTTGGTTTCAGTTCAGTCTAGAGCGAACTCTTCCAATCCCAATCGCATGGTGGCCGTTCGATGCCCCTAGACTCGTGGAAGACAGAATGGGACTTGATATTTCTGGATCGACAGCAGCAACTGCACTTAAGCCCAATGCCGTTCTCTTTTCTACTAATTGCGATACGTCCGCTTTCACAGGAATTTCAAGCGATGGTCAGTTATCATTAAGGCTCCCGACCGCTTCACAATCACAGGGGTCTGGATCTTCAAATCGGACTACCCCTGACCGCCAGTCAAGTGAAACGGACCTGCCAGACGGCGGGTCGGGAAGAACGCATATCAACGCTAGTCAGCGGGGTAACGACAACAGTACCGACGCGACCGTCGGTATACCACCAACTTTCTCTAAGTACATCCTGCTGTGCTTCGATGTCACTAAATTGCGGATGAATGGCGGATTCCAGCACGAATGCCGCCTGCGCCAGGTGGAAGTAAAAAGTCAAGATTACGATCGCGTAGTTCTTGGTTTGTTCCGGAATGAGTATTACGCTATCAGTGGAACGTTGAGAAGATATTTATCGATGAGAGCGCTTGCGCAAATCAACTTTGTGAAGGTCAGTTGCTTCAAGATCCACTTTAGCATCAAGTCCCAGTATCTAAACGGCAGGGATTTCAGTTCCGGGTTCTCGACGGTGATTACGTAGACATAACAGAGACACCGAATGCATTGCCTCCAGCAGATCACCCTCATTATAGTTTCACTTTAGTTAAAGGGCAGCAGCGACCTCTGGGAAGTGATCACCTTGTGCGTTATTTTCACTCCCGCAATATAGGATCGACCCGTGATGTAGATCTTATACCTGGGCGTGTTGAGAGATTACCACTAAACGAGGGTAGGAGGCAAGAGCAAGAATGGGGACTACATTTCGTTGAAGGGGTTAACTTTTTAGCCATTTTCATGGTTATATGTCTCGGCCTCTTTGGTGGTATTGGGTGTGGTGTTGGGGTGGCTGTCATTTATCAGGATTTGAGCAAAGGAGCGACGTTGGGAGGGGCTGTTATAGCTGTTGTCGGTGTTGTTGCTACCTGTGGTGCAGTGATGAGCAAGATCTAATTGGACTTAAGAGTTAAAGCCCACCATATTGAACAGCGAACTGGATGAATGTTGATTTGTGCTGTTGTATTGCCTTGATTTTCGGTATTCCAGACCTCGTACAATTTTATTGCATTTTACCGCATGAGGTCTGATGTGCCGAAACTTGAAGAAAGATTCTGTCGCCCACCGGAAATCTGGTAGATATACAGACCACTGGGAAGTGTAGTGTAGATCTTAAATGGGAATGGTTATTTAGTATCATGCGCATTTATAATGTCCGTATACGACAGCTGGCTGCTGCGGTTGATCGATCGTGGTAATTACCCCAAGCTGCCTACGCACCTCGCTTCCCCTCCCTCAGGCCCAGCTAACCTTAGCTCCAGAGCACATGGAATGGCATGGGAATATTAGGACGCCGCTCCGACTAGCTAATAAAGTGTAAAACAACCGAGATTTGCATGCTTCTCCGCATATCCCCACGTAGGCGGTTCTCATAGCTATAGTTTAGCGTCACAACCGATATTAGGTATTGATAAAGGGATTCCTGCCTTGTACCTATAGCTTTTGCATTCTATATCTCGAGCGCTCAGTATCGGTGCTTGGCTCTTGGTTCGCAACGTGCGTCGTCAACGTAGAATTTCAACCGCGTGAGAGACAGCTAGGAAGGGTGCGATCATAGATTGAGTCCACAATTACTGCGTATCCATCCCAAGCGTTTTTACATACAGCTGGGTTTTGTTCTTCCTCAAAATACTAGCTGACTCCTCCCAAGCTTGAAACAGAAGAAACCACCTCTGGTGTCGATATACCCCAGACCTCAAATCACATAGTGCACTAACTACGTTCAACAAAAGCTAGAGAAATGCCTTCTGCTCGTCCTGCTGCTGTACCAGAGGTAGCCCAATAATCACTATGTTCCTTTCGCAGGTGCTTGTCCAGATTGTCTTTCCGGTTGTATGACCGCTGGCAATATTGGCAATAGTACATTTTACTCGGACGTCCACATTTCCATGAGAATTTATGGCGATTTAAATTTGTGTGCGTACTAAAATCTGCTCCGCAACTGTGACACACAAAACGTCTCGCTACGGTAGCAGACTTCCGATAACCCGAAGGCACCTTATTAACCGACTGCGACGGTTGTAGATAGTCCGGCTGTATGTAGTCTGATTCTCTGCTTGAAATTAGCACTGGCAATCGAAGCTCTCGAGAGTCTAGTGCAACAAACATAAAATCTAGCGAACTCCAAACATCTTCACCAGAGGGCGGAGATCGATATCGCCCATGGGAGGTGTCGTGCTCAATAGCCTCCGTGCCAAAATTTGGCAGGTAAGTTTGTTCAGACGTGGAATACGACTGATCATCTGTGCATGATGCCTAGTATTATATGGCTTGGTAAGAAACATAGCAAGACAAGTAAACAAATCCACATGGCAAAAAAACGCAAAAGAGATAAACCGAAAGTCCAAAAATGCATTATAAGATAGTTAACGGTTACTCACGTCTTCGGGTATATTGGTTTGATATGTCCATAGAGACAAAGAGGTGGGGTGGTATCCGTATTGTAATTGTGAGGGTGTTGGGTAGAGAGCAGGGTAAGGAAGATAACGTGCAGACATCAAGGGCGAAGATGTTGCGTAATAGGGTCTCAAGTAAGACTTAAATGCTTCGGAGAGGTGAGTATGGAGTCGAAGGATATGGAGAGTAACTGCAATGGCTTTTATACGAAGCATTTCGAGCTCTCTTTCATGGATATCCACGAGGAGTTGGTTGCCGAAACAGGCTCGTGCAGCAAAAGTATTCTGTCATCCACATCGCATAGTGAGGCTAGAGAATGAATCACCACTATAGGTGCACACTTTCGGGTTACAGTGGGCAGAGTGGGGAAGAGCACGAATGGTGCGTTAACAAGGAATGATAATCACCTTGCTGTTTACTGCATACTTCAAATATTATTATTAAAGATTGTTCACCCCAGGTACACACCCATGACGCACGAAAGCAGCAGGCTGCGCTATCCCAGGTGTTCAAATTAATGCATGAAGAGCCCCATCCAATAAGAAGTGCATACAATACCTGAGGTATCTGATAGCGGCTTAGCCAATAAACAGATCATGCAATCTGTAGCCCTGCAGGACAAACCAATTTTACCATATGACTTGTCATAACAACCATACCTGAGGTACTGCGCCTCGCAGCATGTCCTCAGGTCGTATGCATGTGCATCTACGAAGCCTTTCGGAGTCGACCTGAGGAACAATTCAAACTCTGTGGGGGTCGTCCAAAGAAATTGAAGCATGAAAGTTGGCACTAATTTCTTTTAAGTCGAACATACCCGACGCACTTTGTGGATTCTCGGTCTGTTGACGGGCTGTGGAGGATTTGACAACAAGGCGAGGTGATCCTCTAATCCTCCACTCCTCCAGGTGATACAGATGGTGTTGGCGCCCCATTTAGAATAATCCACTTGCTTTGACTCCGTGTTGTAGATATACAAGAAGTGAAGAGTAAGTTATATATCGCGTTTCGCCCCTTCTTGGTTATATGGTGTGTCGTGCTATGCGCATTCTGTTTTCTTCAAGTTTTTACGGCTCTAGATGCTGGTCACTGGAGGTCTTTGCCGGATGTTTCCCACTTTTGAAACCCCCCCGGACCTCGACTAGTGAGCGATACGATACCCCATGCCCCACCGACCACAGCAGCCCTTTTGAGTCCATATCTACGAGATGAAAATTGCAAAATCGAAACTGTATGTATTGACGCCGCTCAATGGTCCCGCCATACCATATAAACAAATAGCAAAATAAGCAGCCAAAAAGCTCAAAACTAAGTAAAAGAAGTAGGAAATTACGAGCGATCAGGAAACACAAGCGATACTTGACATCATCGATAAAACTTCCAACAGCCCGTCGACCTGCCGGAACAAACGATCCACATAATTACCCCGTCTCACCAACCAAATACGCGTGCACCGATGATAGAAACCCGACGCCTGAACTCACCTAGAGGATTGTACGTTGCTCTTGTGCACGGTTCTAATATGTACCTGCAGATTGCTGTTCCGTGGGAATCCTTTGTCGCCACGCCTCTTGCAGTCGCGAAAAGGACAATCATGTTTCTTTGGAGTGCCATGAATTTCGTTCATATGTCTGCCGATTCCTTTAATATAGCGGTTACAAATTTGGCAATAATGATGAGGGTCAGGCGTTGATTCGTTACTATAGATTGTTAAATATTAAAGATAAAACAGCGAATCGCGGTAATCCAATAACTAAATCAATGACTAACTTTCTTTGAGCGTACCCAGGCTCGTATGAGGCGGGATCAGTGTGAGTTTCCTCTCTCAACGGACTCGCCCGCGGGGGTGGATCTGGAGGATGAACACACAAATGAGTAGCTGCGGGAGACCAAGATGGAAGTCGAATGTTTCTAGATAATCGTTGTGTTAGGTTTCGAAAGCTATTGTGATATGATGCTATAATCTTAACGGGGCACTTACTGTGCGTAGTAACTATCTACGGACGAGCTAGGGTTAGGGTTGCTGAAAGGTGCGGGGGCTGTGTTGTAGTCCGTCTGATACCAGTTCGTTCCTGGGGACAGAGGCGGCGTGGAGTAAACAGGGCTTCTCACGCCGTATTGCCCAGGGGACGCCAGGTAGCGCCCATCGTGGATACTGTATGCAATCTGCTGTGGCCCGCTACCGTAGCGTCGTGGAGCCATGCCGTACTGTGGAACGAGGTGTCCATCTGCACTTTGGGCGGGTCTGGTATAGCGACAAGGTTCTGCATAATCTGAAATGGATGAACCGGGAGAATTTGGAGGGGTGTACAAGGGCTGGTCGTTACTATGAGTGCTTGCCATAGCACTTTCTGGTTCCGCCGGCACATGTACGGTAATGTGACTGAAAAAAATATTAGCGCTGTAACCAATAGTTCAAATTTCCTTTGCATACGGTATTGCGCCTTGTTGCGGCGGAGCACTGGATGACCATCCAACTTCTCCATCTCTGAGACTTTGAAGTGCTTGGTGACAGCCTCTGGAGTGACCACCCGCATTTGAGTTGGGAATTGAGCCCTGTTTCACACAGCCGGTATTGGTGCCCGACCTCCAATTATCATCTCGACCATCCACAGGTTGCAGCAAGCCGTCGCGGCCAAAACCCACACACCCGGACTCGTACGGTGATGTGGGGCCGTATCCATTGTTGATTCGAGATCCCTCTAAAGCAGCCTGCGAGTAGATAGGGATAGTGTTCTGCTGGTGATTGGGCGGGTAGTTCTCGTCCGCCTGCAGCAAATCCTCCTCAGCGTTAATCTAACCGACCGATGGCCATATTAGCCGCTATTCGCTCGTTCAAAAGAGTTAAAGCTTAACTAACGTTAGAATAAGCGCCACGATGGTCGAATCCAACGGTGGAATTGGCCCCGCGTTGGCCATGGATGTTAGTGGCGTGAATATCCGGGGCTTCCGGTTTCGTGCGGTAGTAAGAACCGTTCTACCACGACAGGTGCAATCAGCTCGTCCTCCTATCCATCACCTGATTTGAGGAACACTTACATCATGAATAATGTCATTGTATGGCCCACTTTGCTGCAAGAGATTCATGTATTGCTGCTGAGGTACGCGACCTCTGAGAGTGTGATGGGCCTCCTGAGTATTGTTGCAATAATTCATAATAGCAACTAAGTATTAGATGTGTAACTTAATGGTCGGTATATTTGCGTTGTAGTGGATTGTAAGTCTCTAGAGAAAGACTGGATGGAAGATTTTGCGATTTTCTTCTTGAAGAAGTTGCAAGCAGGAGGGCTTAGCGATAGCTATAAGAACTTTATCGTAGTCACGCATACTCTCACTAGTAGTTTGTGTCAAGGGCAGCAGCTTTCTGCAATCGTACTCTTCAGAGGTATGTTAATGCCACTGAGAGCGCACCGGGTTGGCTCAAATGGAGACCTGAGGTCTGGCTTTTGTAGTTTAGCCCGAACATCGCCGCGCCATGCGTACCTCAGGCCTAGGTAAGAACAACCTGACAACGAGGCTATTGAGTTGTTGGCACTGTACCATAGTTACTCAATGATATGGCTTCATTTCATCGGTACAGCCTCTTACTGATGTGGTGTATGCGTCGTGATGGCTGTGTTTTTGAAACATTGTCATTACCTGGTTGCCTGCATGATTCTCCAGGCTGCGGCTACACCAAGGACGAAGAGTTTACTTATAAATTAACATGTGAGTGCCATGTTTGTATCGGACATCAAAACTCCAAGATTGACATATAGTTTTCATCCATATTTGCTCGTATGTTATCTTTTGTTTAGATATGAATATTCCCTCAAATTCCCCCATCACGCTGGGAGGCTGAGCGCTACTGACCGGCAGACTTCAAGGCAGGAAGTGGCCTTCCTGCGGTAAGGTCTACTATGCATGAGCAGAAGGCCAGCCAATTGAAGGCTCCTGCTGTGGGACGTCATCCTGCAGGTGTAGGAGGCGCCGCGACTCGACAGGCGTCATGTGATTAAAGTATTCGCGGTTTATTTTTTATGCTTTTGATTCAACTATTTAAAAGCCAAAAATCCAGATGCTCTATACCTGGGATTATCCAACGGCTCCTTGTGTCCCCAGACCCTGCGTTTTCATGCCACAGAATCTGCTTTCACAGTATATCACTCGGTGGCGCAGGGATTCTATGGCTTAGATACGAAGATACTTAGTAGTTGATTATATTCAGTAAGAGAGAGCCCGTCTTAGCTACCGCGTAAATATCCGTGTGGGAAGGTATGACGATATTTTAGTAGTCATGCGCAGAGTAGGCCAGAGCTAGAGTATCTACGTTTACATGCATATATACAACACGTTCAGCGAATCAAGCGCCCCCAATCCTGATCGGTATTCAGCTCAGGAAGGTGTACCAAAAGTGTTTGGTAGGGTACTATGTAGATTTGTAATTAGATGGAGAATATCTGCATATGATACTGTCTAATGTTGCAAATTTTTAGAGATGCAACAGATTGGTGGCTCGGGAGTTGGACGCAGCATGCCCGATAATCTGTTATCCGGCCTTCAGTCACTGGCGTTTGAGCCACAGGGTTATATACAAAACACGAAGAGAAAATCTGTGTGTAGAAAACTTTCAGTTCCACATGCAGTGTGCTGTAGAGTTGGAGCCTGCAATAATTCATATTCCGACATAGGTGGAGCGTGCTGTGGCTCAGCACGAGTGAGATTGTATGTATGCGAATGTGCAAACAGCTAATCGTGAAGTCGTCCAAGAGAAGTAGTGAGGCCGAGGATTAAACGCTAGAAGTTTAGAACCGGATCTCAACTGAATAAGGTTAGTCGGAGAAAGTGCGTTAAATAGTATCAGCACGAGAAAACCCTAAGCCCTGAGCCCTTGCGATTGACTATTACACTATTGTACCGACAAGTGAGGTTTGGATGTCACCTGACATTAGAACTCTCGGTCCAAAGCTTAGAGTGTCATCTAGGAATCGTTCACTAATAAAATATTTAGTCATGTTGTAATTTATGTGGATAGTCTAGTTACAGTACAGATTTTCAGTTTAATTCCAACCCTTTATCCTCTCTCGCCATCTTGTCCTCACTTGTCTCCTCATCCCATTGAATGAGGCAGACTTCGAGTACGAACCTCTCCCTGATCCTGTGTCACGGTCCTAAATACCACTCGTTCATAACTAATATCATTCAACCTTGGACCGATTCCAAAGTTGTCACTTTGACCCCGTCCGAAAGAAAAATCGGTTGTTTTAGAAGCTCATCTTTCGGTACATACAGTATTCCAAATCCATCCTAACACGCCATGACCTTTTCCACAATAACAATATTGCCCTCCGCCCTCTTGCCACGGCTACCTCCGTCCACCCTCTTGCGTCAAATCACTCTTTCCCATTCAATACACGCTTATCAATACGATTCATAATGCAGTATTCCACAACTATCAACAATCTTTAGCAAAACTACAAGCTATGGTGGGAGGTGCTCATCTAAGAGAGTTGGGGGTGAGAATGGGAGGCAGTACGTGGGGGTACGTTAAACGCCTCTACTATCTACTAGTATGAGTGAATCCGGATATCCGTTGGACCGCGAAAAAGCGCTGGCATGCTTATTTGTCTAGAGCTGTTTTGAAGGTAAAACGAGTGCAGAAAGGGTATGCGGAGACTGTAGGTAGCACGATGGGTTGAATTCATACGTCACAGAACCTAGTATAGTAGCTAAGAACAGGCCATTCATCAACCACAGCGCGGCCGTCCACCTGCTGCTGGCATTTGTAGAGCTCGAAGCCGCATAATAGGTATTTCTGATTCTCTAATTTCTTGATCCTTCCATTGTAGTCTTCAAATCATGCGCAAATATCCAATATTTCAAACTTCTATCGTAATGGACGTTCCAAAGACTCTCCTAATCGCTTGTGCCAACCCTTGTTGCCGCGAACCCTGCCTCTCCAGCATGCCATGCAACACTGGTCCCAGTAGCAACATCATAGACAACCTTCCCGACATTCGCCGTTGCCTCGCGGCCGCCATCGACCATCTTATTAGCCTCAGGCCCATGCTCATGCTCCGCAATGCGACTGGTTGATTCACCAACCGTCCCCGCGACCTTCTGTGCACTTCACACTGTCAGCACCACAACCACCGAACAATCGCAGAAAAACATACCTTTCTGCAGCGCCGGCACCAACAACACCCATCCCTTCCACCGCACCTTTCACAGCCTCTTTAGCAACCCCGCCCTCCTGGCCCTCCTTCTTCCCGGGCATAATCCCACCAACCCACTCCCCAATGCTCTCTGCTGCAGAACTCACTGCCCTGCCCACCCTCCCCGTAACTTCAGCTGCTTTATCTGTCCCGTCCACAGTCCCGCTCATGACCTTCTTCGCACGTTCTGAATACTCCTTCTCCTCCCACGGTTCCGCACGTTCCCTCGTCTGCACTCGGCGCGAAGTGTAGCTCTGTAGTTTCTCCGCCGTCTTTGTGGCACTATCCCGCATCGCACCGGCGATGTCATCTGCGTCTGCAATGAGACCCGTGGAAAGGAATCCATGCGCGAGGAGAATTTTTTCGAATTTTAGTGCGGTGGAGGAGGAGACAGTGGTGGGAAAAGTGATGGTGGTGGTGAGGTCGTTGGTGTTGATGAGGAAGGTACGCGCAGAGTCGGAGAGGATGGAGGTGGATGCAGTGAGTGGGAGGGTGTAAGTGCGTGAGGAGAGAGAGCTGATCTGGAGGAGGAGTTTGGGCAGGGGCGAAAGTGCTGGCGGTGGTGTGGTGAGGTAAAGAGTGCCGGTGGTGAGCGGTGTTGCGACGGGCCCGGTGAGTTGAGTTGCTGTGACAGAGGAGATTGAGATAAGCGGTGAAGGGTCTTCAGATGGGGAGAACATAGTCGGAGTTAGTATGTCGTGAGATTGAGAGATGCGAAGATTGAACTGGCGGGAAGCTTTGGGCGCGGATGTTGACAGCTCAGGCATTGTAGTTATGATGTCATAGGGCTGAAATCCGGAACCGTTCCTGCCAAGCAACACCTGTGTAACACAAAGCATTCGCATCATACTTCATGATTCACAGTTCCGAATCATACTGTACGGCTTATAACCCCTAAATGCTCTCGCCCCGGACGCCATAGCGCAGAAAAATGGAAATCCCAAAAAGTTCAAGCCTGATGAAAAAGACAGTCACTTAGGCTACAGGCGTTTTGGAACGCTGGCCAGGTACTGCGAATTGATCTCTTCTCAGTTCTGGCAATTTGACTCGTTGATTGGCCAAATTGACCAATGAACAAGGTCGTTTGCCACAGATCGCCTTGTTAGCCAATTAGCGATAATCTTACTCTACTCACCACTTGATTGCAACCAACTACAAAAACCCAGAATGTAGAGGATGATATTGACGAGAGTAACAGCCGCAGGTTTCGAGCCTGTGACACTAGTATTTGCAGCACGGGTGTTTGGCGTTTATAACGCTAACTAAGTCATGAAACGAGCTCTTATTAATTGAATAGGTTTCCGGGATCACTCTCGACAAATTTCAACTGTTCAGCCCGGGTACATGAAGTAGGTATCCCGATGTGTAGATTCATGGTTACGCCTAGTGAGAATCAAGGAGACTTTTGCATCTGTGATTGAGATATGACTTTCGGTGGCTAAGTGGTACATGTAACAATCGATTCCAGAGATACTATACGGATCGTAAAAGAGGAGTTAGTTTTACCTATCTCATACTCATACTACGGCCTTGAGATTCCATACCTAGCCCGTCAAGCTCCAATCAGGGCATTTGTCCCACCTACAAGGGTTTGAGCCCTAAGCCCTATACCCTAGTCGCCACTAGATTTCTTGCATATTTCAATTCCTCTGCGGAATCCAGTCCGTAACAGTCTTACTACTCCCGTGACCCGGCCACCTGACCTCTGTATTCTCAAAGGTACCTCATAATTCATCCGACAATTAGAAAATTTGACAAGACGGCATAAGACTCCAGAAGAATTTAATGGCCGTCGATGTTTCATGGGACTGCAATTCCAGTTGCCACCACCAGAAAAACTCGGCACCAGCGCAGTGGCTCGAAATCGAAGGGTATGTAGATCGAGCTGAGTCGTAGTTAGACCGTAACATTAAGTCATTAATTCCCTAAGAAAATCTTCGCATCTCTCCAAAGATCCATTATCTCATAACATTCATCCGATGCTCCGTGTATGCATATTACACCATCATTTCTCAACCCCATTACTCACTGCAACGTACGTTGTCCAACCACCCCCCTTGTCCGGTCAGTAGCATCCAACGGCCCATTCATCTTCGGCCCAACCAAGCCCCTCAACGGCTACCCTCCACACTCCCCCTAGCTAGGAAGTTCACCCGTACGAGGTTGCTGCCGCTGCTGCTGAACATTTCCTACTGCCGGCTGTCTCTGCTGATGAATCCCTGACGTTTCCGTTGCATTCGAATATATCCTGGTATGCATCTCATACATATTCTCCGGGGGCGGGGGGGAAGTCGGTGGGCTGACAAACCCGCCGCCATACGCAGGATACACCGGCGATATCGGCTGCTGGGGATAAAACTGCTGTTGCGGTGGGACATACACCGGCTCCACTGGTTGGGAATTGTATGTAGCCGCCGGTTTCTGCGGAGGCTTCTGCTCGTACTGCAACCCTCCAACTTGCTCCTCGGCAGTCAAATCGCATCTGTATGGGAGGCTCTGGTTGTATTTCTTCCCCCTGAGGTCTTTGCGGGTTTTGTGGAGTATTATGGAGGCGTAGACGAGGGTGGCGATAAAGAGGAACCTATGTATGACGTTAGTTAAGTTTATAGCGGACGGGGAGGGTGCGGGGAGGGCACATAGACAGCAGTAGCAGACTGAATCCACCTTTGGCTACCTCACATGGCGTGGAGGTATACGTGCTCCTGCTAGAATAGTAATATGAGTAGTAAGAAGTGGAGTATGTGCAATCGCTTGCAAGGATCCCCGTGGCGGCAATACCGGCCATGGAGATAAGGAGGAAGAAAACACAGAATGCGTCAACGACTACGACTGCGATCGGGAGTAGAAGGCCGAGGAAGAAGAGGACGAAGTTGATGATCGTCCAGATTACTACGACGAGGGATATGAACACGCTCATACCGGCAGCCCTGCGAAAAGTCAGTAGAGATGTCGTATGAAACCGATGAAGGAAAGCTTACCAGTATAGAGTAAACGAACAGATGTATGATGCCATGCCGAGAACTATGATCCCGAAAAGAAGCTGGATTGAACGTATGACCTGAAGGCATCGACGTTATGACTCGGCTATGACTCTTCTCGGGGTAAACAACATACAATGAACAAAACAAATGGCCAACGCTCGTCTTTCGCCATTGCTGCTATAGTCTTAGGTTGTATGCGTAAAGTCGCGCGAGTCGGGGGATGTGATCAACTGAGAACTTCGCTGTTGTAGCTATAGCAAGCTGAAGGACCATTCCAGTTATGCACACTCTTCTCAAGAGCGCAGCCCCTCCTTTATGTGGCAGCGAAAAATGCGCAGAAAAAGCAGAGATATGTCGAGCAGGTAGGGTCACGCAGCAGTGGTGGGTGGTGGGTGGCGGGTAATGGTTGGTGGGAAGTTCCAGTTTGCTTGTGATTGTGCGACATGTCACTCGCCTGATTCTGGGCTCCCGAAATAGCACAGCTGAGGGGCTGAGCAAATCGCTTTGGGACGCTGTGATGCATTGCGGGAGGCATGAAGGACAGATCATTGGGCGGTGCGACTGTTCACAGTCATACGATTTCAACAGGTTATCGAGCTGCTGCACAATGTTCACCTGAGTGCCTTTCTGTGTGTGGAACTGTCGCCTTGCGTTACATTCCTGGCTTTCTTGGCGGGCTGGGACATCTGAACTTGCTTTTTCTCAACCTTAACACATCTATAATACTGGTTTCTTTCTCTTTCTACATCACATCCCTCACCACCGACCACAGTCCAATTCTCACCAAGAATCCTGTCACACACAACCAACAACTCACCGGCAACGACTTCACCGGCAGCCCCCAAACCTTCGCCCTCTCTCTGCCTCAGTCTTGCAGAAGCAAGAAACCGGCATCTCTTTGCCGAGAACACTATCCTCCGCAATCCCCCAAGCTGTTCAACACACCATGCCGCCCGGTTCCTATGCGAGCGTCTACAGCATTATCTCACTGAATTTAACTACGGACAAGTGTTTTTAATCATTCTTTGACAATTACTCCCAACCCTGCAAGAGCTACCAGGCACATAGTAGGGTGGCTAGAGTGTTCTCCGTCGTACCTTGCATATAGGGCGACTGGACCAAGAGGGCGTCTTCATGGTGAAGAGTAAGACAGAAAACAAGAATTACAGTTTCAGGTGGGGGAGGGCAGTGTATCCACGATGTATGCAATGGCGTACTCAGGCATGGCTTTATACCATGGGTATATCGTAAAATTGTCATGAACGACGACACTCAGTACTAGGGGTATGACCGCGGCCTGGGTGCCTAGACACAATGTGTCCGAATCCCTCGACAACACTCATTTCAGGCGTTTGCTTCGTTAATAAATCCCATCATCATCCCCTTACCGCCCAAAAATCACGTTCATCACCCCTCCAAACCCAAGGAGCGAGGACTCCAAATCTCGAAATATGGGTGTGAACTGGCGGCCCCTATGTGTTTTATTACACTCGAGCCTTCTACCAGAGGGATTGTTCTTGTGAGTACTCATAATTTTCCCTATTTTACTTCGGATTTCTGGCGTGATTCTAGGATTCAGCTGTACCGTGGAAGTACACTTCATCGCCTTCAGTTTCCTCCACTTGGACAGTCACCGACACCGCCGTTGCTCCTCCGTTGGTTATCCCCGGCTATGTTCTCTTGCTTCACCATAGTCCGGCCACAGAATCACCTTGTTCTAAGTGCCAAACAAGAAGACAGAGGCGAGAGATTACACGTGTCATGATCAGCTGATTACGAAGAATCCTCTTCTATCAAAAGAGTAACAGAAGGAGTCGTTGAAGGACATTCATTCTTACCATGCTCCTCAGCCAATCCACTCTATCCTCTCTACCAAAGCACAGACACAAACACGCCGCCCCCAAATCCCGCCGTCCATTCCACCCCCGGAAAAGAGGCCAAGCTCCGCACCGCTCGTTTTTTGTGGGAAATGGTGTTGGTTGGTGCGGAAGAACCGATGCCAGACGTCTCGCCATCCCCGCCACTCGATGCTACGATCGATCAGCATGGCGCTGCATCTGACTTCAACCCATCTACTCATGCAAAAACTAAGGGGATAATCATAGGCTTGGAAATGAAGCATTAGTGGGATGACAACTTTAGCTTCTTCTTGTACCGTCTTCTTTGCAATTGTCGGGTTTACACTATAGCTGTTCTCTCAATACCCCTATAGAGACCCGGGAAGGTCTATAATTGGGATGTAGATACGACTCCGTTGAATGTATAGCGGACGGCGTAGGCTAGTTTGGGATATTCTCGGGGTTCATGTGCGGAAGGAAGATTCGAAGATGAAGCGTCTTAGGAGGAATGCTGAGTGCAAGCTAGGGTTTAGATATATATTCCGACCAGTTGGTGAACTCAGCGATTCGCAAACATGAGTGATTTTCTACGAATCAACACCTTCCAGCCTACTAAAAGGTGATAAATGAAGTGACATACATAATCGCTAACAACGGATACCGTGCATTAGCGATGTTCTACCCCAGCGGCCAAGATCTCCACTTGACCAAGAGGATGTCTGGCTGGTCAAGGGGATATCCCCTTGCCCAAGATGGCCACTTTGCTGGGGGGTATCCTCCCGGGCAAGATTCTTAACTGGCGAGTGGGAGATGCCCCGCTCAACAAGTGGGGACATCCTGCCGGCCAAGATGTCATGTAGGACTTGCGGATATGGGCGTACGGCATTCAGCTGGTGATAACCAGCTGAAAGCACATAACTATATGCGTACTCCACGGGAAGAAATGAATATGACTCTTTCCTTCCATGCAGCAACAGCAATGGTCTCTACTAGTGAGAGAATCTTGATATCATACGACTGCAAGGGGCCGCAGTGTACAGGGTGGTGCCGTTGTATCAAAACCAGGGTGAAATGCTCGGTACATTGCCATGCGACCGAGTTTGATTGTGGGAATCTGTCAAACCTACAGATACGAACTGAGATGGCCCTTGTGTAGCGTTCGCCTATCACCGCTACTAGACTCGCTGATGATACAGATAGTGAGCTGTCCCAACTAGTTGAGAGATGTTTACTACAGTATAAGGTGGTGGTGGTGGAGGAGGAGGAAGCGAATGGTCAGCTTGAAATGGAAGCAACTTTATGCAGGAAATACCTCAGAAGTCAGCACCGCAAGAGGGCAGATACTACAAGAGGGCAGAATCACTACTACTTCTGTGCCCCCTAGGAAGACTCGAAGGATACAACAAGAACAGTAGATAGATTGTATTTGATAGTTCTAGACGAATCAACGAGAAGGCTTTTTTGCGCCGAGGATATCCCTCTCACCATTTTCACAGTTCTTCACCACCAGGAGGTGTCCCACCCCGCAATCAAGAATCTTGCCTGGCAGGATACCCTCCCGGGAAGCGGCTATCTTGAGCAAGGGGATATCCTCTTGGTCAAGTAGAGACCTTGGCCGGTGGGGTAGAACAGCGATAGATAGAGCTACCATTAGCAAGACCAGCAAGTCTCCTCAGGGTTCTGGATAGGGTCATATATTCTGTCCTGTTCGCTAACTGGTCTAAGTTCGCAAACTGGCTTGTTCGGTTCGTGAACAGGCAACTTCCGTGTATTGGGCGGTACATACTACGATATCAGGGCGCCATATATTCTTAGGGAGACCAGCGAAGGGACCTTGATAAGTGACAAATATTGAACATGTACATACCATCCCCACCTAAGCCTCCACAAACGAGCCCCAAACCTCCGCCGCCTGGTCCTTGGCCATGATCCGATACCCATTTCCGGGCTTAATAAACACCACCTGACCCTGCTCTAGCTTCTCCTGCTGCAACCCAGCGGTATCTCTCAATACCACCGCCCCGTGCGTAACCACAAACACCGTCGGGCCGCCGATACCCTCCTCAACCACCTCCTCCTGACCGGTCTCAAGCTTGGTGTACAGCAGATCAAACTCGTCCCACGGCGTGTGATATATCTGCGTCCTGCCGTTCCCGGACTTCTTCCACGTCTCATGCTGCAGCGCAAATTTCTTCGGCTCGGAAGCATCGTAACTCAAATGGTCCACAAACGTCTTCGGATCCACCTGTTCCTCCGGCGTTGAGAAACCACACGCAATCTGTCCTCGTCAATAACTCATCCAACGCGCAGAAGGTAAAATGCGTACCATGTTGTCCGACCGCGCCATACCCTCAATGACATCGCCCTCAAGGTACGCGTGGATACAATCCGGAGGCACCGCAATGCCCTCTCCCTTATTTAGTCTAACATAGTTCATAAAGAACACCGCTGCAAACACGCCGACATCCTCGGGATAATCCGTCAGCACCTTCTCGATCACCCTCGCCAACCCCTGCTGCCTTCCCAGATCCCCCAACGCATCATCATGTCCGCGTTCAACATGTGTATGCAGCTGCTGCGAGCACGCCGCAATTTCGGTATGACTCGTGCTCAGCAGCTCCGCAAACATCTTCTTCAGCAAACGCTGTGTTTCCTCGCCATCCTCAGGGGCAGTCAGGAATGCTTCAACCGTTTCATGGTCCGACAACACTTTCCGTAGCTCTGGAACATGCTTCAAAAAGCTCTTAATCTCGCGGATGGGGCGGAACCCGAGGAACCCGTCGAAGTGTTCTGAGATCGTCACTGCGACCTCCGGTTTGCGGTGTGGATGCGCTTGGAGGGGAAGAGCTTTATCGAAAGAGAGGACTTTGAATAGGTACGGGAGATGTTTTTTGTGGGTGTTTTTGAAACGCTGGTAGACTCCGGACGAGAGATACTCCTCCGGGCTGGCGTCGATGAGGGAAGCGAGTGGAGTGCCGTCGAGTGTCGTCGAGGGGTTTTTGGGGTGGTCTCCGAACCAGATCTAACCAGTCACTCGTTATTAACGATTGCTTTTACCGCAGGGGAGTCAGCAAGGATATACCTCGCCGTAAGTCTGGTTCTCGTCGATAACAAAGTTGTTTTCGGCAGTAGCTGCGCCAAACCTAGCAGCGACAGACGAGGAGCCCTTTTTACCGTATGGAGCTGGCTGCACAGAACAGCGGAGACGAACAAATGGTGTGCTCATTGCGGTAGAGGTGAAAAGTGATGGAGTTGAAGTTGGAGTGGGAATTTGGACAGAACTAGTGGATATGTGGTTGCGGTCGGATGACGTCAAAGCTTTGTGCACGAACCATGACGTTGCCAAGTCTATGATATCAACACGGGGAGAATGATCCGAATTGGTTAATTGCTCCGTCCACCACTCGAGGATCTCAGTGAGCGAATCGACACGGATCCATAAAATATCACTCGTTCGCTGCCGTTACTGTCAGAAATGTTATTACAGTACAGATATACGGAGTCGATTAGTAACCACCGATATCACAATTCGAAAGCGACCACCAAAGTTCCGAGTTAGCAATCTATTGAGCCAGAGTTAACAATGTCTCAAGTCACAGTAATTTTAGTTGACAACTGCTCAAGCCATTATAATTAATTACACAGCCGTGTTTCTTAAAATAATCCAAGACTCCAGGCATGCTGTAAATTGTCCCAAGCTTTATATTTACTAATACCAACCGAAATACTACAATGGTGTACCTCCGGATCCATTTTGCACCACCATTTTCCGACCTATCATTTCGTATCACATACAATCGAGAGCAGATTTGAATGAGAACCGGCACCAGGGTAGATTCTGGGGAGGAGTGTCTGTAGATATTAACCAAGACCTCCCAACATGAAGCTGCCTATTTAGTCTTAAAGGAAGCAGCAGAGTTTCTGGAGACAGCTTAGGAGGCCAATTCTCCGTCACACTTCTCATTCTATCAACTTATGGAAATAGGAGTTGTCGAACAGCACGCAGCCCGAAACTACAGTTTAAAAGTTAGATCTGGTCTATAATCAAGCAGCATTGGCGGAGGAAATTGTATCCCAGGTCCAGATGCCTAGCTGCATCCATAATGTCAGTCGCCACTCGCTATCAATGGCTTCAAAAATTACCTATTGCGACATAGTTAATGGCTTAATAGATTGTTAACTCAGAACTTTGATGGTCGCTTTCGAATTATGACACCGGTTGTCAGTAATCGACTCTGTAGCGATCTTACTTCTGACCCTGTGTCTAAGTGGTTCAGCCCCGACACGAGCGTGTTTGGTACCAGTATGTCTAGCTAACCCTGATAAATCGCCAATCCTACATCCCGTAAGTTCATCAATACACAAGACCAGACTTCTTAGCTCAACTAGTAACAACGCTTACGCTGGTGAGTGCTCCAAACACTGCAGGCTCAACCCTGTAGTATTCATTCTTTTCACTCGTATCACACACATGCTTGCCATTTGAACATCAGCACGTGGGAGATTTTCTTTGAATTTTCCACCACGCTCTCTACTTGTGTAGCCCGCACCCGTAGCGTACACAATCATACTAATCTAGGTAATGCGAGTACAACTTACCATTTGGCACCTTGATTGGCCTGACGAGGATCCAAACCAAGAACTATAAGTCTAGCTAGACTAGTGTTGCAAACGCCAGGCGCGGTAAACACCAAGGTTCGAAACCCCAGGTTGGTGCTGTAAAAATCAAAGTCTACAGGTGCTATAAACAACTGAGGATCCAAACTCATAGTTGCACTCACCTTTTATTTTTTGCTGCTCCTGCCCCCTTGGTTGCGTCGTGGAACAGTTGCTCACCCTAGCGAGTAGCGACTAGCGACGATGTATAACTGGAAGCGTACAAGAGAGCATAAAGGCAAGTTGAATCACCAAAGTTCACATGTGCCTTAAACACCAGTGCGATAAGTACCAAGGCTGGAACTCACAGTTGCGCTGATTCTTTTGCTCTCCTCTAATATAATAATTCGCCGCGAGTGATTTCTCATGTCGTAAACCATCAAACGCCAGATATCTCCCCCACAAATTCAACCTTCATTCAACCAGCAACGCCCCATTCACTTCCTTCAAATTCGACTACCATAATGGCTGCCACAGCCTACCACTGAGAAAGTACTCACCTCTCCACTGACCAAAGCATATTACAAAAACCTAGATTCTCCATTCCTCATTCTCCATGAAAGCCAATATCAGC
>Ga0307514_10001028_pt1 | contig 40364 bp, 37 predicted proteins | sample 16_EM_MG_FD_203088 | JGI IMG/M metagenome (GOLD analysis project Ga0307514, IMG submission 203088) | Populus trichocarpa ectomycorrhiza microbial communities from riparian zone in the Pacific Northwest, United States - 16_EM | ecosystem: Host-associated > Plants > Roots > Unclassified | place...
ACGTTTTACCACCAGTCTCATTTTCTTGGATGTAGATGGACTGTAACCTTGGCATAGACTTGGTATCCTTTTGGGAAATCTTTCATATGACTTTAGACAATATTGTTATGTTGGTGTGGTGATGAAGATACACAACAATAAACATATTAAAAGCACACGTTATGTTGCCACTTTGCTCAATCATTGGGCATGGTTTTCCTTTCCTGGACATGCATGTACAATTAACACAAGCAAGCATACTTTGTAACCTTTAGGAACATGTGAAATAGTTTTGGTGTGGCCTGTTTAGAGGAGTTCGAAATATTTTGGCACATAAGATCATATCCATGTAATCAGGTTTATGTTGAGATTTCTTGGAACATCGTTTCCTCCACTAATTAGGGTTGGAGTTCATAACTTTATTGCCTTGAGTTCTAATAGCTCATAACTTTATTGCCTTGAGTTCTAATAGCAAAAGTTGTGTAGGAGGAAGTGGCAGTGGTGTTGGCACGTCAATCTATCTGGAAGGTATCACTCCTGTAAAGTCTCTCGGTTCAACATCAGCATCTTACATTTTAATTCCATCACCCAGCATGCGCTTCCTTCCGTCAACACCCCTGCAGCACCCCACATGCCTCACTGCTGAATCCCCACCACTTGCACATCTCCTTCATAGTAAGGGATCTGCAATTCCGCTCTCCACTGGTTTCGTGGTTTCAAAGGCTGTACCTTCCGTGAGGAGAGATTATAAGAGCAATTCAAGAGAAGAATGGCCTTCTGTTCTTTCTGTGAGTCTCATTGATTATTATGGAGGCAATAATATGACCCAAGATAAAATGTTTCGAAGGATTATGAAGCAGGGGGGACGGACTTTAGGTGTAGATGGTAAAGATTTTGAAATCAGGACCCAGGTAATTCTTGAGAGTGTCGCAGCAGAACTTCAAGCCCTATCATGGATGACTGTGAGCCCAGCATATTTGGAGCGACGAACCGCACTTCCATTTCATTGTGACATGGTTTTAAGACTCAGAAGACTGCTTCATTTTGCTGATAAAGAGCTCTCTTCACAGCCTGGTCGGTCACAGGTATAAGACACAAGCAACAATGACCTGCCCCCTGCGTTGTTGCTCCTATGTACAATAAACTGTAACGTGTAAATGTAACTGTAGCCTGCTGATGCATAGCCCTCCTTTTTGAAGTCCTAGAAAGAAATGAAATGTTTGGGAAGAAATAGTTAGATCTAACAGATATAGGTTTTGACAGCAGGTGCCAAAAATGTAAATGAATAGGCAGTTCATTGTTTCTCTAGGCACAACATGTTTGTAGATTTTGTTTATGTGAAACATAACCACCACCCTTGCAATAGATACCCTTTTTATTTATTTCACATTTCAATTTTCTATATCGATTTTTGCCTCTAAGATAGAAGTTTTTCTTCGTTTATGTGCATGTGCACGTATAGCACTTTCTGAAAAATTTTCATTATAGTTGATTGGTTATTGGAGCAGATTCAAGAATACAGAGAGTGAAAGGTTGCCAAGTTATCAAGTTGTGTTTGGTTAGTGTATAAGAATAAATAAGATAGATAAAGAATGCATAGAAAGACGGAGACACAAAAATAAATATTTATAGGATAACTTTGAAGTAAATTCTTATCTTTTCAAAACAAGAAATGCAAATGAGACATGTATAGAATGTTACAACTATCTTGTTTTTTCTATCCCAGAACACAAGAAAATAAAATAAAGAGGAACACGGTGGCATGAGCAGCTATGATCAGCGTCGGTGAACTCTTTATCCCTGGAGGTCTGTCTGCTATCTTGGTTTGAATCCAATAAAAAACAACGAAACACAAATTTTTAGTGCAGATATGGAAGAAAACCTGACCAGATCAGGATTTTATTTCAATGCCTGAAAACTGGCGTGAAAATACCTGATGATTAAACCAAATGGATTCTCAACAAGCCAAAAAGTAAGAAAAGAAAGGACATGGATGGCACTAAATGCTAGAACCCATGTTTTTTTATGCAAAGTCTTGGCGTCCAGACAAAGCTTACCCCAACCCACCACTTCTGCCTGGTGACACTGCATTTGGTCACTTTCACAGGCCTCGTGTGCATAGCACATATGATGTGAGATTCCACATGTCACCTTTGCAAGCTTTCTATTCTCATCTTCTAATTGATTAATAGATGATCAGTGAGTTAATCAAAATTAATGACAAATCTCCGTAGCTATCAAACTACTTCTTCTTCTTCTTTTGAGTTCTAATTTGGTTATCCTTGTGGGAACAAATTTTAATTGGGCTGCAGGTGCTTGGATGCCACCTTACTAAACAATAAATTAGCAAGCATAATTCTCTATGATTAAGGCCACTAGTTAGGCCAAGAAAGCTTAATATAAAATGGATTCCTTTTAAACAAAAACTGCTGTACAGGGGGCTGCAATCTTACGTTCTATGTCCCAACAAGCATGTGCCATTTGTTAACATGTTCACATCATCAACTGGTCTTAACTCCTACCCTGGCCGCTCACCCATAATTCTAATAATATTGATTCATAAAATGTCCAAAGTCTAACAATTCATTACATTGTTGGTGTGGTTTAGGAATTGGATGGCCCAAAGAGTGATTTTGTTAAAAAAAAATAATAAAAATTAGAGGTGAAATCGATGGGGAACACTAGGATGGCAAAGTTTAATGACAATGGAACCTTTTTGTGACAGAATTTGAGTGCTCTTTCCATTAACCACAGTTCTTCCATCAACGACCATGGCCTGCCCTTGTTAGTAAAATTAGTACTAGGTTTCTTTTAACACGAAGCAGGATTTTGATGGCATGTCATTGTAGGGCATCCTTAAAGTTTGGTGACCATCACTTTACCGGTGGTATTAGTTCAAGAGAACAAAGGAAGAATCAGGTGTCACTATCAAATGGAAAAATCTCATCTTGTGTGGCTATGGCACATCAGGGCAGTAGGCAATATTTTTCAAGCCGTTCAGCATTCCAAATGGGGGTGTGCCAGCCAAGTTTTGAGATACATTTGGCCCATAGAATCAGAGCATCACTAATGCTTGAGATTAGGGTTTGATTTTCCCATTAAAAAAAGGGGAAGTTTGATTTGATTTTGGAAGCCTCATGCTTCATTTCAATGGGTCGGTGCTTCATTAGCATTGATTTTTTCATGGAAATGCTTTTACCAGATTTTTGTAGCAGTACAATTCCTAAAACTTCTAGGCTCCCATTTCATTGCCAGGCCATTTGATTCTGGACCATATTTCTTCACATGTCAGGAAATAGTAACCACTTTTTTACCTTCACATGGTAGGCCAATGCCATGCCTTCAAATTCAATGGCCTGGCCATCGTGCCTAACACAATCATAATTGGAGGCCCCATCAACTACTGTATACAATCATCACCTTCACCAATCACCACATAAACTCCGATGGAATCTGCCAAACTACAGCTCATTACCATCCTTCCAGCAAAAGCTTTCAACCTGGTCCTTCACTTGTTTAACAAGAATCTATTCTCAGTGACCCTTCTAAACCTCAACGAGAGAATTTGTTATGAGGTGATCAAATGGTTAAGGACATCGGTTATTCTCATAAAAAAAAACATCAAATTCATTGGAGAAGAAGAAACAAAGAGCAAGACTTTTTTTATAAAAAAAAAAGGTGAGAAAGGATTTATTACTAGAGTAAATCACAAATACAAGTGAGAGAAGCTCAAGCCAGAGTAAGATACATGAATAAATGAAAAGGAATTATACAAGAAAATACAACACAAGTGCCATCAAAAGACATCAATCACACCCCAAGTACATCAATACATAAAATAAATACAAAAAAGAAAGAAAGGGAGAAATCCCAACCCATTTCATCTCTTTCTTTCTTGTGTCACTCCCATATTGTAAGCATGAAAGATCCAACATTACAAAAGACTATGGAAAAGTGATCCTAAGGGGAGAAAGAAAGAAAAATGGGAAGGGAAAGAAATGAGAGAAACCATGCTATAACACCTAATAAGTTGGCTCAAAAGAGCAACCCGAAAGCAAGAGCAACAAGAGATGCCAAGAACGTGGGAACAAAGATAGTGGCATCAGATGTTGGGCTTGGTGCTGGTGCATCGGCAGCTGCAGCCTTTTGCATGGTTGAGAAGGCCATCAAGACCACCATCAACACAACAAAGATCTTCATTTTCATTGCCTCCATTTTCTTGATCAACAGATATAGAAAGAAAGAAGAAAGGCTCTACAAATCCCTCTTTGAAAAGGGTTTTCTTTAGAGAGAAATTGTAGAGAGGCAAGGCAACAAGCAAAGCAAGCACAAAAACAATGGAGACAATGAATTGTAGGAATGTGGATGGTAGGTATATATAAAGGGGTAAAGAGGAAGGTGAGTGAGAACAGGGTGGCGAAGACAGGGTTGCCATACTGCTGTCCAATGGTCTTTTGTGGCTCCCCCATCTTTCCTCTACCTACCATTAGAATCCCCCCCCCCCCCCCACCTTTTTTTTTTTACACTATTTTAAGGATTTTAAAACTAGAATTTTTTTGTTGGGTTGTGAATTATTTCAACTACTTTGTGGAAATGTATGTACATTGGTTGTTTGGAAGCATGTCATGTGCTTGCTAGAATGGTTTTAATCATTGCATGGTCTTAAATCATTGTTTTTTTAGTTATAGATGGGGGAAAGGTTAAGAAAATTACTATACAATAGAGCATTGATTGGAAGTATTTGATTCCTAGAAAGGGGAAAAAAAATGAAAAGAAGAGGGTAAAATTAAGATAAATTTACAAAAGATACAACCCAAATAATTAATTAGTTTCTATTTAATAGAAGAGTATTGTTTTTTTTTAAAAAAATATCATAGTTGTTTTTGCACTTGAAACTACATAAGGGTATATTTGGTTTGAAAAAAAAATCAAATTAATGTTTTCTTTTAGTATTTTACGATAATTTTAATGTGTTGATGTCAAAAATAAAAATAAAAAAAAATATTATTTTAATATATTTTCTAATAAAAAAATATTTTTAAAAAACACACTCCACCACAATATCAAACACACAAAGTCAGTGTTTGGCACTGTAGTAATGATTACTTTTCAAAGTGTTTTTTTCTTGGAAATGCATCAAAATAATATTTTATTATTATTATTATTATTGACATCAACATATCAAAATGATTCAAAAATATTTTAAAAATAATTTAAAATTAAAAAAATAATATTTTTTTAAAACACGCTACCACCGCAAAAACAAATATTGTCCTGTACATGTCTAGGTTGTCAAGTTTTGACAAATACAATAATTAAGTTCCAAGTTTAAGCACCAATTGTCTAGAAAAATTAGTTAAAATTCTAAGTTGTTGGGTGAAATATCCCTTCTCTTTGAGTCTTTGTATATATTACCACTTTTATTTATACGTATTACAATTGAAACTGATTTATTATTCCAAAAAAAATCTATTTTCATGAAAAAATAAAATATATTATGAACCCGCTTTGCATGTTAAGAATGAACTATTTTTTTTAAAAAAACTAAAAAACATAATTTCCTAACATTTTTTTATCAAAAAATAAATACTTTGTCCTCATATATTAGGACCATTTTTAGAAGCTTTGGAAATTATATGCAATTGGGAGCCCAATAGACAGTATAACAACAACAACACTTAATTTACGACTAATATATATGAAGGGAAATAAAAGATATTGAATGAAAAGTATATAATTTTTGTTTTCAAAATTATTAATCACGACTCCGTCTAGGACATGTTTTATACATTAAAAAGGTTAACTTAGGTTAATTGATGAATCCAAAACAATATATTAAGGTGCAAGTAGATTAAATTTAACTTAATTGAGTTAATTCTTATCCAATTTAATTTTAAAATTTATCTAGATCTTGAATTAACAGATCATCAAGTTTACCCGCGTGCCAATAAAGGTTTAACAATACTGCTATTTTTTCTTTCTATATTTTTGTTCAAAAGAACAATGAATGTAATTAATTTGAGTTGATTTCATTTTCATCATCCCGTGCCATGCCCACCAGGAATGATAATAACAAGTTGTTCTTGTTCAAATGAGTGGAATTGAGGAAATTCATGTGTCAGATTCAACTTTGGAAAAAGCCAAACACTAAAGAAGTTTCTGCTTAAATTCCAAATAGAAAAGGATATCTTAACTGTTATGATATGTACATGAGGTTGAGAAAAAACGAGGGAATGCTTCAAATATGCACCAACTTTTTGCCTAACTTGCAGGTACTTTGTCAAGATCAATGCCTCTTATTACACATCTTGACAGCTCCTGCTTCGTGTTTTGTTACCTTTAATCGCCCGGAACAGGTCGATTTGTATGATAAAATTCAAACTGGAAATAATAACGTGAGGAGTATGGAACATCAAGCTGTAAAGCCAGGTTGACTACACGGTGCAAACTGCGTTCGAAATAAAAAAGCACAAAAAAAGATGTTTTTAAATGTAAAACGTAGTTTGCATCGCTCGCCTAGCCATACAAAACCTTTAATCTTCAAGGATCTTTGGTTGCAACCATGATGTTACAGGTTCAAACATGAGAACAATAATTCTCTAGATATATGGCTGTAGTACTTTAGGTTAGGTTTGGTCCTGCAATGCAAGAGATCAATGGCATGCTTTGTAGTTATAACTATATGTAGTTTTTATAACCATCTTAGAGATCGGCTCGAAATTAATAAAGCTTAATTGGGTGTTAATGAATTTCTTTCCAAACTTGGGCTCGTTGATGCGACCTAAATTCGAAGGAGATGGAATCATGGATGCTATTAATATACTACAAGTTAGCCCCAACCTCAGAATCAACAAATAGGTGGCTGGCTGGCTGGCTGCCCTAAAGAGAAAACAACAAAGAACCAGTCAAGTGGATTAATGTCGACACTGTGTGATTGTCAATTCCAGCATGGAGCTCATGATTCATCGTCATCATCGAAGCTAGGCGTGGGTGGTCACATAACCTCTCGGTGCATTGCTTTCCAAACCAACCTGTTCGTTTTCAAAATTTAAAAGACTCAAGAAACCAATCAAAGTAGTGTACTGGAGCAAGAGTAACGTTACGATGGTGAGACCCTTTTCTGCTTTTAAATCAATGAGAAGCAATGCCAAAAGAACTTTTCTTTTTCCTTTTCCTTTTCCTTCATCGTAGATAGGAAGGGTTCTGGTTCCCACCATCAATACCTGTTTGGTATTGCGGTCTAACCTAACTATAAAAGTTAGCTCGGTCGATCCGATTAAAACGAAATAAAACTCGGTTTGAGGAGCTTTATAATTATGCTTGAAATAGAGGATTTAAACCCGTGAATTTCATCATAAGTTAAAACCCTAGTCCCTATGCATGAATCAAACTTCACTTTCTAATTTTCTTTCTCTACTACGGTAATGTAAAGAATGGACATCATCTGTGTCTTGAAATTAAGAAGGTGGTTGTTAGAGCTAGGTCACCCAATATTAGACTTGATGGGCTCGTTTGAAACAAGGAAAGTGATCTAATTGCGCAAACAATAATTATTAGTCGAAGACTTCTGAACAGCCCACTTTAATTAACTTCTCCCGAACGAAAAGAGAGCTTCTGATCAAACTCTAATAATCAATAAATATATATAGAATAAGTTACAGTCTGAGCTTTTACGTAACCATTGTGAGGAATCAAATGAAGTGAATGATGATGAGTGCTCATCTGCTGTTCATGCACTTTCTCCCTGCAACCTTGAATGACATTATTTCACTTCAATCAGCCGGGCAGTAGGAAATTTAAACGAAACTCTTAAACGCGTGGTGAAATTATTGTAGCAATAGACGCAGTTTATTATGGATTGCTACAATAAATTTATCTTTGTCTTTTTTTGGTGGAAAAATTGGAAGGTCAAGATATAAGAGTATTTTGATCTTTTTACATTGACTCAATGATCATTAAAAGATTGAACATATGTATTATCATCCTTTTCAGATTATTTTATGTAGTAAAAATATTTTTCTACCCTCAAGGTCAACGAAATGTAAACCCGCTAACCAAGGGTTTTTTTTTTTGCTTTGCACAAACTTTAAAATAAGTAAAATATTTATTTGCCCTTAGATAAGACAAAATTGCTTTTATACATTTAGGGGTGTTTTGATACTTTCGCATTGGTTTATTTGTTATTTCCAGAGTTATGGGGGGCTTTTTAGTCATTTAATATTTATTTTTAATATTAAATTCTAAAAAGCTACTAGTGCGTGTTTTTCACGCACCAGCACGTTGGTGGCGTTCGTGCTCTTTCTACGGCGCGCGACGCCATCGTTTGTTCGAAAAAAAGCCTTCCATCATATCACAGGAAGTGCCATCACGTGCTCTTTCTCCTAGTGTAAAGCGTGTTGGTGGTGGTCCGAAGGTTAATTTGTTGCCGATGGCCGTTTCTTCTTTCTTCTTTCTACTTTTCTCTCTTCCAGTTAAAGTACAAGTTTATCCTTTTTTCTTTTTGTTTTTCAATTTCAATCCTTATGTTTTTTATTGTTTATTTTTGTCCATGACCCTTTTAAAAAAGTTTTTTATGTTTTCAATTCAGTTCTTAAATTACAATTTATCATATATTGTTTTCACCAATTCGGTCGTTATTTTTTTGATTTGTCATTTTTACCCTTGGATCTTTTGTTAAAGTTTTATTAGTGTTCAATTTTATCATTTAATCAAAGTTTATGTTGTTTTTTGTTTTCAATTTAGCCTTCATTCTTTTGATTTTTTTTTCTTTTGTTAAATGTTGCAATTCAATTTTTAAATGCCCTCAAATTTATTTTTTATTTTGGTTTCCACCCTTATTTTTAATTAAATTTTTTTATGTGGTTGATTTTTTTCCAGATACTTCCTTTAGTGTTTGATTTATTTGGGATTGGGCTTCACGGTTTTTCCATTTATAATGCTTCCAATTTAATGACACGGGGCACAAGTTTTAAGTGTTATTACAGTTATGAATTCTTTTTTTTCCTCATTATATTTTGTGATTTTATCATTCTAAATTATTTAAAAAACAATTGTGGTTACCTTTACATTCTTTTCTATCAGGTTGTCTCTGTCTCATTACCTAAACCACGGGTTTTGCAAACTGTTTTTGGATAAAGATTTTTTTTAAAAAAAAAAATTTGTTTTGTGTTTAATTTTTTTCTTATTTTTTATTTTACTTCATACAAGTAGGTTTTGTTTGTACAAAAAATAGTTATTTTGAAATAATATTTCTTATATTCGACCATACATATTTGTTTTCTTTTTATTTTATTCACTCTATTTCATATGTGTTTTTATTTTTATTATCTTTTATTGATTTTAATAAATAAATTTAGTGAACACAAACGAATAAATGTCTTATTTTGCGAGATCAAATATCTTGATTTACATTCTTCTCTTAATTTTTTTAGTTTCTCTTTTAGTTTTTATTAACAAATGTTTTTTATTTATTTACATAGATGATTATTAAATGTTTGGATAAACTTTTTGATTTACACTTGTAATTTATATTATGTAAAAAAAACATATCAAAATAGTCTATACTCAAGTTTTTTTAAAGAAAGAAAAATTACGACCCGCTACGAAGCGCATGTCAAATAAAATTTTTATTTGCCCTCTAATTACTGTTTTTTTTTTCACCTTTATTTTTTAGATCCTTTTGTGTAATTGATTTTTTTATTTGATCTTTTGACATTTGATTTGTTATAGATTCGACTTCATACGATTTTATCACTCTGCATTTGTTTTTTTTAATATTGATTTTGTAATTATGTTTAATTTTTTTCTATGAATTTATCTCGATCTCATAATTCAAGTCATGTGTTTTGCATGTCATTTTTTAATATAAATGTTTTTAGAGTTGTTTTGTTTGTGTTTGATTTTTCAAGATGTTATGCTAATTCATTTAGATTTTTTTTTTGGGTTTTATACAAATGAAGTTTATTTTTAGAAAAAAAAATATTCATTTTTAAATAATATTGCTAATATGTTTGGCCTTGCATAATATTGTTTTTTTACTTGATTTTATTTAGTCAGTTTAATTTGTGTTTATCTTTTAAGTCATGAGTTTTTTAAGTTGTGGATTTATCTTTTATTGATTTTAATGAACAAGTTTAGTAAACACAATCAAGTGAATGTCTCATTTTGTGTGGTTGAATATTTTGATTTACATTTATCTCTTAATTTTATGAATTTCTCCTTTGATTATTGTTAACAATTTTTTTCCCGTTTATTTACATAAATGATTATTAATTTATTTAATGAGATACTTGCATAGGCTTTTCAATTTATATTTTAAATTTTTTTATGTTAAAAAATACATTGAAGTAGCCTACATAGCTGGTGTTTTTTAAAATAAAAAATTGTTACCCACGACGAAGCGCGGGTTAAATGGCTATTTATTGGATAAATGTGAAGGTGTACATGTATTATGTCTCTGGTATTGCGTTGGCTTTTGTGATTGTAGTTTAAAAGAGTAGATTTAAAAAAAACTATGATACCACTATTCTACACCAATCAAGAGATGAGGGTCTTAATTGTTTATATAGCACAAGAGTCACATATCTTCTCAAGAGGTGTCTTTCCAATGACAAAACTTACTATATAGTTCCAGTAATACAATTTTTTTTTAGGAGACATATCATATACATGTATGGGCACACATCATCATTAGCACCATTTGTGGAAACGCCAATATGTTGTCTTATCCAAGCCCCTCGTCTAAGAAGCTATAATGATGTCATTTTCCCACATCGGTTAAGATACGAGAAACTTGGTCGCTTATATAGCACAAGAATCACAATATCTCTCCCCATGGAGGGGCTGGCTGCTATATACGGGTGTGGGCATACATCATCAACTATAAACTACAGCTTTTTAAGAGAGTTTTTAATAAAACCCATACAAAACTGTAATAATTAGAACCGATCATAATCTAAGATAGATAATTAAAACCGGAACTCAAAACTCTTTTAAGTCAGATATCCTAATCCTGTCAGCTTCTGATTTCAAATTGAATTATGCCACATCATGAAAACTCTTGATTCTCATCCTACCCTGCAATTTATTGAATGATAATAGCACCGGGAGCATGATCCCAAATTTTCTCCTTGTAGCCAGCATGGCCACCTGCTACTCTTCTGGTAGAGATGAGCTGCTGATAGGCTTTAATGTCGCTGCTGCATTTTCCCTTGCCTCTGTTGTGAGTCCAAATCTCTCAATACTTCAAGAACCGATCCCAGACACCATTTTTTTTCATTAACAATTCGGCTTTTATTCTTGTCATGAACGGATAAATTGAGTATTGCTGTACAGAATCTTTTGTGCGAAGGAGTTTGTACAAGACAGCAGTTTACGAAGGTGGGGAATTGCACAAGCGTCTGCGTTGAAAGCACGGTTTTCTCTTCTTGTTTTTGCTAACAAACGTATCCCACGAGCAGCTACTGTCTTTGCACCTTGTGAACCGCTGGTTAGCTGATGAACGAGAAGTGTTGCTGCTGCTCTGTTGGCTTCAATTACAGCTTTGGAGTGCATAGCTGCTGCCAAAGCCTCCACAGATGAATCTGTATTCTCTGGAGAGTCGTAAGGTATTCCATGAACAGTACACCGTTGCACGATCAGATTCCTCAAAGCTCGAATTGGAACGAGAATTCGTGCTTTTGTTGCCCCGTTTCATAGCCTTCATGATCATCTCCTCTAGACAATCCATGTGTTTCTTGTGCTTGAAAACCAGCTTGCATATCCAAACTAAGAGTCCTAGTTTGGAGGGTGAAGACGTAGCCTCTAATGCTTCATTTCGCCATGCTTGGCCCTCTCGATGATAAAAACTCGGATAATTTAGAAAAGTTCCTAAAAGTTCATCACGCCTTCCATTAATATAATAGTTCTAATAAAAAGAAAATTGGAACACTAATAAAAACAATCATAATACATGATTTAAGATGAACAACTCTCTTAAAACTCAAAACCCTTGAAATAAAAAAATATCCTAATCCTATCTGATTCTGACTTCAAATTCAATTTTGACACATCATGAAAATCCTTGATTCTCGCCATGTTTTATAGATTCTTGCCTATTTTAATTTCTTTTATTGTATTGAATTTTTTCAAAAACATCAGATGATACCTAATCCATCTTATTTTTCAAACTCAAGAAGCTAGAGTAGATTCGAATAGGGAATCACAAGTCATTGCCCAAATCCATGTTGGGTTTACTATGAGAAGAGATAATGCACAATACACGTCACGTGCTTTAAGCCCATGCCACGTGCCACAAAAGACCTAAACCAATCTTCAAGTAACAAAGCCACCCAATGGAGGGAAAGTCATCTGATCGTCCATTTCACATCCAACGGTCATGATCAAACCAAAAGAAACCACACGAAGTAGTAAAAAAAAGTTAAAAGACATAAAGAGCCAGAGAAACAGAAACACGGAGTGAAAGAGAAGTAAACTAGAGTATCAGTTTTTGGTGAAGATAACAGAGAAAGCTCCGATCTTTGAACTTGTTGGCCATCAAATTGAAAATCTGAATCAGACCCGCAATTCTAAACCCTTAAAGCTTTCACTTCCTCAATCTTCTCGGCAGATTTATTTTTTTTTCCCCATCTCTCTGTGACCACACAAACAAACGAAAGGACTCTTCAAGTTTTTGCTCCTGCTGCTGCTGGAACCGTGTAATGAAATGAAGTGCCTTGTTATCTTTCACTCTTTCTCTGTCTGTTTGGTTGCTTAGAAAGTGAAAAGATATTTCTTGATGGAGGATTCCAAAAGTTTTTTTCTATTGTTTCGTTTCTATGGTTTCTCGGCAAACAAACAGAGAAAAATGGTTTTTTTCTTGTTGTGTTAGCTTTCTGATTTTATTGATGCGTTATTATTTTTGTCTGTTTTGAAATGCAGGTTAGTAGGATAAAATTTTGTGCAGTTTTCATTGCATTAACTAGAGATCTCGAGGTGAGTCATCTTATTTAATTCCTCTACAAGTTGAGCATATTTTCTCCGAGTTTTCTGTATTTTCTGTTCGGTTCCACTTTAATTGCTGTTTTAGAACTCTGCATGGGTTTTTGGTTGGCTCTTTATACAATGTTATGCTTGTGTGTAACCAAATTTCCTCTAAAAATTGTTAATGATTTTAAGGGTGTCTATTTGATTGTAAGATTTTTTTATTTTATTTTTTTGTCTCTGTAGTTGTAGTGAGTGATACCGTTCTGACAGTTTGTGGGGTTAATCTTTTGCTGTTTAGATAGAGGACGAGAGTAATGGAGAAGGAAAAGAAGAGTGAAGCGGCTGGAGATACAGATTTTGTGTTGCAATGGGGAAGTACAAAGAGGCTTAGATGTGTTAAAGTGAAAAAAGCACAAGACTTGGGAAACAAATCTAAACTAAATGATTCTTTGCCCAAGAAGAAACTCACTTCTCGTGGAGTCGCTACCGAGAAAGACTTTCCTTCTCGCCTCATCAAGTAAGAACCCCAAAAATCTCCCACAGTTGAATTACCAAAGGCTTCGTATTTGTGAGAATGCATGAATGAATTGAGTTCAATACATTTATTATTGGTTGTATCTAGTGAGTATCTATTCAAGGCACTGAAGAAAGTGTTCATTCTTTAACAGCTTAAGTGAACAAATCTGCTTGTTTGCATATTTCATTTGCATGATAAGTCATTGTTGTTTTAGGATCTTTTGTTTTATGTGAATTAGGAAGGAAGTTTTATCTGATCTATATGACTGACCTGGTTGATTAGAAAATATAGGAAATTAGGAAAAATCAAAATTGTGAAAGAATTTTTTGCTGTTGCAAGTTTTCTTTACTTTCTTGTCCCATTTGTTATTAATATCTCTTGACTAAATGTGTCAAAAAGTTCTTATTTTACTTTTGGGTTGTGGTTGGATGTAGGAATTCTGATTTGTTATCGAACAATAGGAAGTCATCGGTGTTATCACCGGATAAGGAAGATAGGTACTACACAACAAGGGGATCAATGGGATTGGATGATAATAGCAAGATTTTAATGGATAATGTCAAGGAAGAAAAAGTTGTTTGGCCTAGACTGTTCATAGCACTGTCAAACAAAGAGAAGGAAGAGGATTTCATGGCTATGAAAGGGTGCAAGCCTCCTCAAAGGCCTAAGAAAAGAGCCAAGTTGATTCAACGAACCTTACTTGTAAGTCAACTCAATATATACACTATTAAAGGAATTTGGGGGCTGTTAAAATAGAGAGGAAGTCTTTAACTTTTTCTTTTGATTGGAGCTTTTGTTGATTCTCGTGTGTTTGCAGTTGGTAAGTCCAGGTGCATGGTTATCAGATTTGTGTCAAGAGAGGTATGAAGTGAGGGAGAAGAAGACTTCCAAAAAGGTACTGACTTGTTCTTTCGTTTCCTTCCATGCCTTGTTTTTTAGTTACTGGTATTTATTTCAGATTGTCTGGTTGCTCAGAAAATGCAGAAAAAGCTAAGGAAGTTGGTTTTAATTTTGAATTCAAAATAAATGAGCTATAATCAAGATTTAGCATCTTTTCCTTGAAATTCATGGTTGGTTTTTATTTGATGCAGAGACCTAGAGGATTGAAGGCAATGGGAAGCATGGAAAGTGACTCAGAATGAGTGATTTTGACCATTGGTAGTTAGGAAAGACAACTAGAAATATAGAGTTCCCACTTCCCTCCTCTCTCTTTTCCTTTCTTTTATGAAAAGGCAAAAAAGACAGGGAAAGGAGGAGGGAACAGTATCGGAGTCTTTTTCCACGTTGTTGTTTTTGTAGCAAGGGGCTTTTGCCAGTCTGATATTTGGAATATAAAATATTATGTTTATCTCAGCATTTGTTATATTTTCTTCTTCCTTCATTGATGCTTTTGGCTGCCTTCTATGATTCTTTTGCTCTCTTTTTTCATTTCACCGGTTCTCTGCAGTTGTAATTTGCTTTTGCATTTATACTGGCCTCAGGTTTGTAGATTATACAAGATCGAAGAACACCACTCAAAAGAATACAAGGACTTGCAAGTTGGTCAGGAAACTGATGACTGTTACCACAGAATTGTTTCACTCTATTTGTGGATTTTCCATGCAGTTATCCACAGACGGGCAAGTACAAGGTCAAAACAAAACCATATTCTCCATGGCCACATGCGGCCAGGTCTAGGGTTTCTGCAGAGAAAATATGCATATGGATACAGGATACAAATACAACAAAATGGACACGTTTTTAAAATTTGGGAGACAGTTGGTAATGGTATGTTAATAAAAAAAAAGATTATTATTATATTTATATACAATTGTTTTATCTTTTTTCATACCTCATTATATCTCAGATATGAAAAGGAATGTTCCTGTAAAGATGAGAAGAAAAGACTTGCTGATTATAGTTTGAACTACCATCGTAGTTCATGCAGTACATGCAAAGGAAACAAATTAAACACAGAAACTGACAATTACCAGCTCAAATGACAAATGATGATTATATTGCAAAATAGGGTAATCTTTTTTTACAAGTGACAAATTGTGCAGAATATAAAGCACAACAAAACCGCAGCTGAAACCTTCTCCAGCTACCATGCTTTTCAGTATTCACCTAGAACTAGCGTTAGTGGTTATTTTCCTATTTCTTTTCAGCCTTTTTCTTTCGCCACTTCATTTACATGATTAGGCCTATATTTCCTACAGATTACATACCTACACATGTACAATTAACCACCTCGACAACCCTCTCCGAAGCACTGATAGCATGCAATAAGCTCTCATGTCTAGCTAAGTGCACTCAAATTCATTTGGTGCTGGATCTTGTACAAGGAATCAAGTCCAAAAATGCACTGGTCGAATGGCTTGCTTGCTTTTCACAGGCCATCCTGGCAGCTGAGAACCACATTGTGCACAGGCTGCCAAATTCACAGGTTTAGATCAGTCCTTCGTAGCTCAGCATAGATACAAAACAAAAAATAACGAAACAAGATGAATGTAGAAAGTTTTACCAAATGCCTTGAGAAGAACAAATGGGAAACAGATGGGTAGAAAGATGCATTGCAAGATAGACATAGAAGAAACTTGTGACACAATTTACCTTGTGATTCTGTACACTGATTTGTGGTTCAACAAAATCTGCCTTGGGTGGTACATGATCTATGAACAACCCAAGCACCTCAAAATCTAGCAGGTAAGCTCTCAGCCCAAAGGACAAAGAAAACAACTGAAAGCCATCACTGATTATTACAAAGCTTCCAGGGTAACTGATGCTTTGGTGAAAACAGAGAGAACAAATGGTGCTTCTTCACCGGGATGTATAGTTGTAGGTACGATTGTGTAACCTTTTGGATCAGGATCCAAAACCATTTCACACGATATTTCTCGAGAATTGACATAATCTGTCCCGCCAACTGATTCATGTAGGTAAATGTTGTAGGAAGCACGACGACCACGTGTTTTCAGAATCCTCATTCCAATGTAGAACATCATTGAATCATGACTAGATTGGTAATTTCTGAAACCAGCTGCTGTTCTAGAGAAACTCACACCCTAAACACAGAAAATTAGATGAGTTCATAAACTCAGTAAAGATGTGAAGTGCAAGGGATTAAAAAAAATTATTGTATGTCCTTCACTGGAAGCATACCTGAGTTAAAGTGATGAACACATGAATTGGTAATGATGCATCTGGACCAGTGGCCCTCAATCGGAACTGTGGATTTTGATTCCAGGAAGCATAATCTTGGCATCCACCAGCACTGTAGCCTCGCCATTGACCATGGACAGAATACCGCATCTCAGTGGGGTAGACACGGCATATATATATTGACCGGAAGTGGATTTGAAAGTCTTGCCAGGACATCCAGAATATACCATCCTTGGACTGTTCAACAAGACTGTTAAGTTTTTGAAAATAATATCCCATTGCAAGATGGCGATCAGAACAAATGAAATCATCTGGTCACGCATGCCTTAACAAATAGTACTCAAGGACCATGTTGCATAACTTTTTACTCACCAAGAGAAGAAAAGGAAAACATGCCTTAACAAATAGTACTCAAGTACCTGTGGAACATGCTTTAATTTGTGCTTCATCCTATCAGTCCATTCAGGAGATGAGTCAGACCAAGGTCCATTCCACTCAACTTCATTAGCCCATGGATTTCGAATTTGAACAAGCTTATGGCCATCCACCTCTCTTACCTGAATAATTTAACAAGAGTGTAAACTTCCACCAAGATTTCTTCAGCTGGTACACGATTAATGTAGAAAGATACAAGTTGGTCTTACCTGCAGCAAAGAGTACGCATGGCCCTGCACAATACCACTTGAGGAAACCTGGACATCAGAACCTGATGGACTCCCTGCACCCAATAGAAAGCCTTCTTGTTTAAAGCGCAACAATTGAGACCACAGTCTACCACTTGCAAGATCAATCTGGGCCTGAGCACTCCTCATGTCAATCTCCTCGCCAGCACCTCCAGTGAGATCCACAAGAGCATCCTGAACAAGCCCACCTTCCAGTGCCTCATAAGAACCATGCAATTTGGCGTATGCTTTCTCCAATATAGAAACCCAGAGTTCATTACCCTTCTGGCTGGTAGCAAATGCGGGTTTACCTGGTGATTCACATGGAATCCAATCATCAACAACGACTGGGACCCAGTCACCCTGCAAGGAGATCACAAAACAGAGAATACTGTTATGAACATGATAACCAAACAGGAAGAGGTCTTACTAATTATATCTGTTAGCTAATTTAACATGAAATGAAGCACCATTAGAGCAAAAACAGGGTCATACATTTTATTCAGAAATGAAAAGCACAACCCAGTTAAGAGATCAGGTAATTATAGCACACGACCCATGGAGTACATAACGAAAGCCAGTGTTCATGACCATAAAGATTCCCAAGACCAACCCCAGAACCACCTCACCCCTAGCGCACCTGGGCCAAGTCCCAGGGAAAGCATTGCCAATTCTTAAGGGAAGCCCAGGGAGGCTATATCTAATAGAATGGCAACTGCTTTGGTATAGTCACATCAAAGGGAGATAGCTCCACCAAAAGTCTGGTAGCATTGGCATCTAAATCATCTAAAGAAGAAGAAAGTTGCCACCTCTCCTACTTCCAAGACGCTAGCACGAAAATTGTCTGCTAAATGGTGCACTAGAGTTACTTTATCACTAAACAATGGGATTTTCTCCAGACTAATTTCTCATTTCAACAGCCAAGTCTATAAAAGAATAGCTTTGGATAAAAGTTTTCTCACACTCAAATCATCAGAATATGGAAGGCAAGCCTAACCCATCAAAGATTAAATTCACATCAGCAGATCGAGTACTTTCAACAACTTTGGGGTTTTAACTTGCAAACATCAGAGGACTTTTTCTAATTATTTCCATACAATAGTGATGATAAAAAGTCCAGAATACATCACAATGTCTCTATTTCCCCTTTCAAAAGCACAGCTGAACCATATATCATATATTAAAGGACAAATGGCCAACTTTCTGCTTCCTTACACGAATTAAACATTGAAAGATGTACTCAACACCAAAAGAAAACTATGAGCTGTTACCTGAATACAAAAGCGAACTGTGTAAATTCCTTCCTCATTATACTCTGGGGTAATAATCACTTCTGATATTCGTGATACCTCCGTTAGAACAGCAACAGCACTTAGAAACCAACAATCACCTAAATGACCCTATAACATGAGCAAGACAATTTTTAAGAATTCTGAACGATTAAGTTAAGGTGATTCATATATCATGATCAGTACAGTAAAGAAAAATTGCATGTCACGCAGCCAGGAGAGACCAGACCTGACAAACATCAGAGGGATTTGCTGCCCCAGAAAACAAACACGGGTGGGAGTCTAGATGGCTTTCCTTGACTATTTCCACAGGCCGCATCCACTCAGAGACAACCTAGGTTTGAACTCCTAGACAAAGTTAGAAAAACCAATAACATACACCAAGCTGCATGAAATTACAGATAAGAAACAACCTGCAACTTTGAAGGGGGATTTCTAGGATCCATGTATAACGATTGATCATTTGGAGGAAACTCCTGGTCAGTAAAATGTGCTTCTCCTCTAGCACACAAGGCTTCCTTAACAGCCAATTCAACTGAAAGCATCCGTTGATTAATTTCTTCTTGTGTTTCTATCCTAGGTTTCCTAAACCTCCTAGCAAAAGAATCAACATCTATCGTCACTCCTTCACGATCTGACCTCCTTTTCCTCCCACTTGAATATTGCCCGTCCCAGTCTACATCATCCCTATCATAAAGATCTACATCTGCAGGATCACTATCCCACTCATCAACCTAAGTAAACACAAGAAGCAAAGATTAGTCAAGGACTTCAACCTCAAATATAAAATGTTGTTTCTGTTATTTGAAATTTTTCACAGTTCACCATAATAAGAAATATTGACAACAGAAACATACTCTGGGGGGTGAATCTGCCCATTGCCAGTTATCTTCAGGGTAGTCAATCATACCAAACTCCGTTGAGCCTATAGCAGTGTGAAGAGAGGCAATCTCATCTTCAGTTAAGCACCTTCCCCATAAGAAAACATCCATTATATGCATCTTAGACTCAGCTCCTTCGCTATCTGATCTTCCAAATGCATCCACATCTATTGGTGGCCTAACACCGACCCAAACTTCTGTCCCCTGTTCCCAGATGCTACTGCCCACAGACAATGGTAGACCAGTTTGGAAGCCATCAAAGCCACCATCCAAATAGCAAGTTGCTTCACCCAAATCAGCATCAACTGTCATTGTCACAATATGCCATCTGCAAAGTAATTGTAAGACCCGAGTAACTTGAAACTGTAGATAGAAATGATATATGCTGAAAATAAAAGTAAAATACAAGTATAACACATTTCGGAGTTCCAATCCTTCATTAAAGATTAAATACCACAGCAAGTGCAAGAATACATGGAGAGTTACAAAGGAAGCACTATGATTTGAAGTTGCAGCAAAAAATTTCCTAACCTTCCATCAGCAATACTTGTTGCACTGATACTCCACTCCTTGGCAACAGTTGTCTGCCTATCACCTTTAGTAATTAATCTAAGCCCAACCTGTCCAGCCTCAATACCTTGCTCAGCACCAGCCACCAGAATTTCCCAGCATTCTTTCTTCTGAAATTCAGTGCCCAAAAGGCAAACTGGTCCAGACTCAGGTTGGATCAAAACTGCAATGGAAAAGCTGACCTTTCGACTTTGACATACACTGGAATCGATCTCGCCACAGTGCCTGCCACTTGTGGTTGGTTCATCATCAAGAACACATACAGCACCTGTAACTCCGGTCTGCCAGCAACATTAAGATTTAATAGATTCATATTTCACAACAAAATTGGTGACATCTTTACACACAAATTCAGATATTAGCATTATAGATCATGAAGTAGCAAAGTGATTCTAGGAAAGCTTAAGGCAGTTTGGGATAGTATCTTAAAGGTGCAGTCCCTGCTCCTGCAAAACATCTTCTGCTGCATCAATTGTTAAAGATACAGTCTTTCCTTTACCAGTCTTGGTTTCAGAACCCAGATTCCATGCATTTCACCATCCCCACGCCTATTTCAGCTGAAGCACTACAGCTAACCTATAAGCGTTAATCATCTATGGGAAGGCAAATCATCCAAATATGGAAGAAATGCCAGCATTTCATATCATATGATATTAAAAGAAAAAAAAGCAAAATGGAAACATAGGAGAACTGATTTACAGAACAAGGTTATCAACCTGCAATGCTCGGCGAGCTAATTGAGCTGTGCGTATCCTACGTGCAATGCTTGAAACCCTTTCTCGTGCAAAGGAATCGCTGAGAACAGAATCACCTCCCACAGCACGCACTGCAGCTGTCATAGCTGCTGCCTCCCTGCTGCCAGCATTAGGAATAGTGGAAATGAGAGAAGCTTCAATCTCCTTCCATTTGCGCTCTTCCTTCTCCAAAAGGGCCTTCCTTCTTTCTTTACCTCTCCCCTCCTCTTCACGTCTTTGCATTAAGATTTCCTCTTCCATCTCCTTTTCTCTCAGATAGCTACAAAATCCAGAATGAAGATTTAGAAACATGGAAAGAGTAATTCCTAGTATGGTAGAAAAAGGATTTAAAAAATAGTCAGAAAGTTGTCACCTCTCCTGAATAATTTCAAATTGCCTATGGTCCTCTGGCATCCACTTTTTAATTTTCTTGGCACTTAGGTCAGAGAAACCTATGCTGTCAAGAAAAAGCCTCAAGCGTACCTCATCCTATCAGGCAGAAGTAAAGTCAGGAACTCTAAGTAATGATAAAACAAGTATAGTAATCATCACAAAACCCTGATTTACCTGTACTCTTTCTGCCTGAGCAGTCAAGCCAAGCAGAAGAAGCAGGTAACCACCAAATCTATCCCACATGTACACCCATTCAGTATCAATTGCCTCTTCTAAAGCCAAAATCCGAGCATGTGCACACATTTCCCTTCTGTAATCTACACCACTGACTGATTCATGGCGAAATGTCTGGTATCTCATCCTGCAGAGGAAAGATCCTACTACTAATTCCTCATTTCTTAGACGATCTCGCAATTTCATGACATCATCTCTAGGAAGCACAAGTTTTCCTGCCTTATCACGTGTAGCAGTAGGGTCCCCAACCAAAAGAGCTGTTGAACTAGCAGACCGCTGAGGAGCTGAATATGTTCCGGACAAAGCATTTCTTGTCTGCGTGATAACATAATAAAATGCAACACATTAGTTGCAGTGCAGTAGTTTATGAGAATAAGTTTGGACAACCTTTCACCATGCAATATATAGGGAATTAAAAACTATGGTGGATTTATTATGTTCTATAAACACATTACAGTAGGAGTATGTACACATACATACATTCACAAATATTTAGACAGTAGTTTGGGCATGACCCAGTGAAAATCATATACCACATGGACTCAATTTAGTTGTAAGAAGGTGTAAGGATTGCTGCCCTTCACCGCCCCAAATTTTCATTTAGATTTAGCAAAATACTTAACCACACACATCATTGATGCCAAATTCAAGAAACCAATCAACATTTATATTGCATATTTAACTATTTGCAGGGGGGGTCTTATGGCATCAATGCAAGATAAATTGGATAATGAATCAACTTCAAGTTCAATTTAAATTCAAAATCAAACACACCTTAGTGGCAGATCGTGTAATTGCTTGAACAATCATATCCTTGCTGAGAAATTGAACTGCATCTTCCATCATCTGGAGATGCAAGCAAATGTTATCAACTGAACCCGATAAGCATTGCAAAGGGAGATACAAAGTAACTCCTTTCAGATAATATTAAAACCAGCATAAGAAAAAATAGTTGCAGACTGGCATCAAGTCCAATCAAATCATAGGAAATCAGATACGATTAGTATGCTGACCTTTAGAGTCAGGCATGGACGAGAGACTGCAAACCCAAAGGATACAACAAGAGTAATTGCAGATACAGCAGCACCAGCAAATGGTGGATAAATATTCAAACTGGCAACAACACCCCATCCTTCGGTTGCCAAAGCAATCCCATAAAGCATGAGAAATGCACCGCTGTTTGAGAGGTGATGCACAAGCATTAGATGTGAATAAAGAATGAAGCTCTAGTATAGATATAAAAAATTATAATAGAAAATAAATGACAAAAGAATTAGAAATCCATGACTATATAAGAGAAAAGAACATAGATTAGATAAACAAACCTGACATTCTTTCCACAATCTGCATGGGCATCATAAACATAAACAGGCAGTACTCGTGGTGAATAAACTACAATTGGTGGTGACAGAAGGACCTGCAGGGACACACGTGTGTGCAGAGAAGGAAAGGAAAAGAATAAATGAGAAAATAAAATCCATTTTGTAAAATGAAAAACAGAGAATAAATATTACAATCAAAACTTGAATGGAGTTAATGTGATGAAACTTACAGTCAATGCTCGTCCAGCAAGAAGAAACAGAAATGAAAAATAACCAACAGATGCTCCCACAAAAGGCTTGCCTGAAAAGAAAGGTGAAATTTAAAGTCACTGGTTGGTTGTCATTATGCAACAAAGTCATGAAGAGAGTCTGTCCAAGACTAGGGTGCTGAGGAAGTAGAATGGGTCAATTATGATATTTGTTTTCACCTTCAAACCATCCAACAAGAAATGCAGCCAAGCCCAAAAGAAAAGCGAGGAAACAAACAAAGAGCATCTGTGTCCTGGTCAAATAGAAATTGTTTGAAGCCCAGTGATGGATAACACCAATAGCTAGTACGATCAGGAGAAGAATTAAGAGGAATGCCACCCCTATCTGTTGCAATTGAGAGGACAAAAGAAAAACAAGTCAACAGATTTTGCACAAAAATCTCAAGGATAAGAAAATTCAGGGATGCATAAAAAACCCCACTTACAGTCCATGGCTTAACCACAACTATAACAGCAGATATTGCACCAAGCAGCAGCAGAAGACCAATAATAACAAATATATATACACCTCGAGAAAGTTTCCAGTCATCATCTTTCCTGCAAAAAACATTTACAGCACATTAAATGGCCGAACAAACACCCACTTGCAGCAGTACACAAATATCCAGTCATGGTTTGAGAAGTAAACTTCTGTCATGGAGTAATGTTTAGTACAATAATTCTCACCATTTAAGCAATCCACAGCAAAGTGATAGCAATGCTGGAATGCACACAAGAGGAAGTAGGGCCGCAAGAAAATCACCCTTTGTTGGAACCTGGTCATCCCTGGATTGGACTACTTCCAAATAGGATGTGCCACAAAATGCCACGAGAACAACTACCAAAACAGGCAACATGAAGTAAGATAAATCCACATGCTGACCCGGCCAATTTATGATAGACCAAAAATGCAAATATTAAAGAGCATACAGGTATAGACAAGTTACCTGCAAATATCCCAACACATACAGCAGAAGAAAGGGAAAACCGATATGTAGCAAACCATGAAATAATTGGTAACACACCAGTGACTATTAAGGCAATTGCAGATGCCATCACCCAACCAAGGTATGCTGGTGATGCATAAGGAGAACTAAAGCTTTTTTGGCCACTGGTCAATGCCCTGTATCCTAAATCATCCAGAGGCTTTGCAGACACAATTGCACCCAGAGCTAACACAGATCCAATAAATACTATTGTACAAATAATAAGAACAATACCCTAGAAAAGACAAGAAAATCAACTAGAATCAATAAAGGTTTAATGTAGCAAACCAAATGATATAAAAATATAAAAAAGCGGAAAGGCGATAGCTCCTTTGAACCATAGACTTCCAAAATGATAGATTTATTCTTGAATAGTTACATAAAATCAAAGGTGAAGGGTGGAAAGCGAGAAGGAACAAACCTCCTTTGTCCCAGGAGGACGATGGTTTTCAGTATGACCTGCAGACTGCACTTGATGAACCCAAAACTGGTAGCCATTGTGAATCCAAATAGGAATGGCAACAGAAAGACAAGCCACCATGAGTGGGACAGTCAAGGACAATCCAAGAAGCAGTGATGATTTGCTGCAGAAGAGGAAATAGAAATTAATGCATAATGAGGAATGTGGTGCGGAGTCACCCATAACATGTCATAGAATCATCCACGAAGTAGGCTATATACAATACTGCCTTGATTGGAAAATTCTAAAATGATACAAGTAATTAAATGAAATATGAAATCCACCATACCTCAAGAAGGAAAGCAACAATCCAACACCAGTGCTGAGCAGCCAAGCAATAACACCATACTGAAAAACAAAGATGTTCAAGGAGACATAAGAACGCCAAGAATTCAGATAGAAGTCCCACAAACTTTAAATAGTATAAAGACATAGGCTAACAGAAAGAACAAGCAAAGGCAAATTTTATATGGATTTATTTACATATGCACATATATAAACAAAAAAGAAAATCCATTTTTAATGCAACACAAAAAAAATGAAGAAATTACAACATTCAACAGTATCTACCTTGCGAGGTTTTGATGTCATGGCCATTTCTTCTACTTGAAGTGACCGAAGGAAAGTCATGATTGAGCATACAACAAGAGATAGAAGAAATACTGCAATGCCAAGCTCAAACTGCAACATAAATTGTTTCAGCAAACAACAAGAGATAGTAGAAATACTGCAATGTCAAGCTCAAACTGCAACATAAATTGTTTCATCAAATTTAAACATTATTTTTGTTTACTATCAATAATCTGACGAAAATCTTACCAAAAACAAAAACAATATAATTAAGGAAAAATCTTACAAACTCCACTCACCTGTTGATGTGTAGTATTTATAATTTTTATTATCTTGGGCCGAACAATTGCCAGAATAGTCGTTTCCACAATGAAGATGAAACTAAAGAGAACCCATGCTCGCTCAGGAGTACCTGCTATGTGATGCAGAACAAATCTAGACAATTGAAGCCACTTTTCACGCCCCTGAAGCCTTAGTTCTTCTGAAAGAGAAATTTGATTGGGCATAACATTGTCAACACTATTTGAGTCAACAATTGTGATGTCAATATTGTCAGGATGATCTCTATCTGCATCCAAACTGTTCCTCTGGAGTAATGCCAGAATAGTGTGGTCCAAGTTCTTCTCCTTCAACATCATGGCAAAATTAGGATCCAGTCCTTTATCCTGAAGTAAAGTAGCCAGTTCTCTGTTGCCTTGCCTTGCCCTCTTTTTCAGCATAGAGGTAATCCTCGGATCATTCAACCTTTCCTGAAAAGCAAGAGCAAGGTTCAAATCTAACAGTTGTTGATTTGCAGAAGTCGATGCACTAGACTCACAGCATTGGCTATCAAGACCACTGCTAGAGCAAACCACTGGGGAACTATTCAGATCAAATTTTTTATCCCCAGATGTCCCAGCTTCAGGCTCTTGGACAACTGAACGACAAGAACTGCTATGTAATGCTAAACTCGGCCTTCCACTATCTGTGCTTTTATCACTGTTGATCCCCTCGTGACAACTAGCATTTCGGCATAGAACATTATTCCAGTTACTAGAATCAGTTGTGCACTGCACTGCCAACTGGTTACCAGAGTCAACAATATTACCAAGTGGACCTGCTTCAATACTACTACTACGTTTTACACTTGAGCCACAACCTTCAGAAGAGCTGGATGAAGTGTTCTGTTCCTTTCTGCGAAAACCCTCTCTAAGGCGAATCACTGTGCTCTGTAAGGCATCTCTTCTAGCAGCTAAAGGATTTGTGACTGACAAATGACGAGAAACAGCAGCACCTAACAGAACAGATGCTACGATAGCATAACTAATGCAATGGCCCAAGTACCTGAAGCAAAGTAAAAGGATGTTAACTATGACATAAGACAGCGACTGAAACCAACAAATTTACACATAAGTTTGAGCAAAAGTCTATAGAACAAACCAGTAATGCACCCCAAAGCAGAAAAGAAAAACTCGGGATGTGCCCGCAACAAAAAGTGCCACCACACGGCTTTGAAGAAGCTGAAACCCATACAAGCATGCTCCCATGTTCCAATCTGCATAACAATTAATCACATGAAATTAGCTCCAAGTATAGCAAAGGTTGCATAGAAGGCAATGAAAAATGCAAAACATGAGTAACCATGGTCATCAATAGGATACCGAGAATAATGACAGCAGCTGATGTAATGAATCCAAGCCAGCGTGCTTCTGTTGCTGTCAAACCATATAAAATGGAATACACAAGCAGAACCACAAGCGAACCAAAGTATAGAAGTCCAAGATGTGAAGCCCTATAAACACATTGAGAAGAAAAAGGAAAAAGAAGTTATTATAGAAGCAACTAAACAATTAGACTGGCTAGGCAAAAAATGCCTAGTTAATAATTTAACACCTCAAAAGGATGCTGAACCGATTTAATTAACCCTCATAACCAAGAGTCATACACACTCCCTACTTATCATTAAGCAAGTAAAAAATAAATGCAGTTATCAACAGGACCACCTGAAAAGGTTGCACCCACTCTAGTTATGCCTAAACAAGACAATTCAACACTAACCACTAAGATATAATACAAAATACCAAACAAACAAAGCTTGAGCATATGGCTTACCTACTGGATTGCCGAGGGTATAATTCATTGGGTTCAGGTGGCTCTGGTGAGCAAGGAATTGGACCCATTTCTATACAATCACTATAAGCAAATTTGTATGCCCTCCGCACATACTCATCCACATCTAAGCCATTCCCTTCAGGCATTGAAGGAACAGGAAACAAAATAAAATATTTATTACGTCAAAAACAGATAACAGCAACAAAAGTTTATTGCATCATCAAGACTCATGCCTGGAAAACATGAAATCATATCATCACAGTGCAATACATCTCTGGAACAAATAATGAAGCAAAATAACGCTTGACATGAAAAGATAAAGCAAAACTCACCATTAAAGACCATTCGGCAAATAAAGAGCATGTTAATTGCCAAAGCAATTGCTGATACACCAAAAAAGAAACCAGAGGGTGAATATCGCTCAGATGCATTTTTACCAGCAGTAACATACACAGCACATAGTTCGTATGCACAGAGCAAGGCAACAGCCAGCAGAAGAAGAATAGCAACTGCTCCTGTAGAGCCAAAACAAAGAAATTAGGTCAAAACCAAAAGCAAGAGAAAACAATGAAAAACTCAATGAATAATATGAATGGCAAAGTTACGCAATGATAAAAGCAAACTTCAATTATTACCATGCACAAGACAAAACCAGTGCCAGATAAACAAGATTAAGACAATGAGAACATGATATTTAACAAATGATGAAAATGAAATTTTATCATGTTAGGCTTCCCAGTCTTAATGCCCCTCTTTAGTGAGGGATCGTCACAAATAGATTCATATGGACCAGAAAGCAGCCTACAGTTACATCTATATATGGAGTTCAGGTGTAATGAAACCAGCTCTAATTTATCATCCACTTGTTTTTTTATTACAGCGCCTTTAACATGAATACTGTAAATGTATGCAGCTTAGCTGGTCATAATAAAGTTCCTGTTTGTTATTGAGCTTCTTACATCTTTCTTTTTCCCCATTTCATAAGTAGCTTCCTCTGCCACTTAATCATATTTACTTTAGTCCCAACTCTTTGATGCTTTACCAAGTTTACTGTCACATTCCCTCTATATCTCATTATTAATCTGTTTAACCGAGTGACATTTTAGAGGTCCGGAATAAAGTTTTCCTAATTTGGCAAAATAGTCAATAGTTATGTTTTTAGATGCCAAGTTGCTTAAAACCAAATCCTTGGCTCATTCATGACAGTTTAAGGTTTTCTTTTTTTCTTTTTTCCACAAATTCCAGCAAGATAATCAATCATTGAATTTTTCCCAAAATGTCTAGTGAATGCATTGCAACTCATCTCCCAGTCTAACAAAACTTAGCTGACCAGACAATCCCTCATTCCTATAACTTGTTGTCACTAACCCGTTCTATATTACTACACCATTTCTATCACACACGCCTCAATCTCACCAACAAAGCATCTGCATTGTCTAACATGAATTGATTTATCTCAACGTGAATATTAAATTCAGATTTAGGAGAGTGGAACAGGACCCATTCTCAATAGGACGATCTATCCTCCAATTAGTTGTTTTTAATGAGAAACAGAAAGGAACGACTTTGTTATTGACTTGAGGAAGTTCTTAACCACTTGGAAACTTGTAAAATAGAGGAATGCATGCTGAATAGCATGTTTAACATGAAATTAAATGCCAAATAAAATAGGTTACATCTCTAGCACCAAAGACAGATTTGCTATACAAATATCACAATGGACATACGAAAATTAAATAATAAGACAGAAAAGAGTTCATTTTCTAGGTAAACAATGAAGACAAAGAGGGTAAGGAAACACATACTTGAACTTTGCCATTGTGTTCTCCACCAGAGCATGATTGAATAGAATGCCAATAGAAGAGCAGTTCCAGCCATGATTACAGCCAGACCAATTATATCCCGATTCAATACTACAATTAACCAGCTTCCCCACATGACAAGCATTAGAACTGGAGATACAACAATCATCCATGCAGATAGAGAGAGAAAACGACACAATATGCCCAGCTGAGGACCTTGTAAGATATGTGGCCATTTTCTGGCAAAGATCCAGCTGAAATGAGAAATGCCAACCGAGAACAAGAGGATGAGAAAAGGACTGAATCCAATTATCAGAATACACATAGTTTTACAGTATAACACATGGACTTCATAATTAAGAATGCTGAAAGTAGGGAAACCAATAAAGTACACAAGCAAAGCCTAAACATGGAGACAAGGAAAAAGAATCTGTATAACAGAGGAACATGTAGAGTTTACTGATCACGTCAAAGAAAGAAAAGAAAAAGGTGCGAAAAGCTCTGGGAAGTTCTCTATTTTTATATTGTCCAAAACCTATAAAAACAATCTATTTTTTAAATGAAAGGAAAACCTTGTACTAAAATAACCTGCTAAACCAGCTTTCTGTTCCATAATACATCTCTGCATAATCGGAAACAACCAACTGTTTTTCAATCACACAACAAATGAAGCCTTAATGATTAATTAATGACACATTTAACAAACTAAGGAATATTACTATATAGGACAATGCAACCTCAAATCCTAATAATTAACCATCAATTATCACATGCTATAAACCCCCACATGAAATCTATGTACTTTCAATCACTCTGGCAAGTATGGTAACAAGATAAATAGAAATTTCCAAAGTTGCTTATCCAGAATTACCTATAAATCCTCCATGGCCTCCAATTCACTGCCCATAGAATCGAGAACGAAGCTGAACCCAAAACCGCGAAAAGGGTCCCTGAAATAGCACAGGCCAGTACAATCCCATGCTGGTCGCCTTCCATGGCTCCACTATCCCACCTACTGCACACCCACGTGCATCAATACCAACACCAATTTTTCACAATACATACAAACAAAAGTGAACTGTAAAGCCAAAAACTAAAATTTAAAACTAAAACACATTGTCCAAAATTAACAGTAATGAAAGGGGCAATTTAGTGGGTTTTAACTACAAACGTGAAAACATAAAGAAATTACAAGAACAAGAAAAAATCCATCTAACACTTACTGAAAAGAATTGAAATCCACATAAAGAATAGCAATGTAGGGTACAGAAAAATAGGATTTTTACCTAGAGTGAAGTGAACTTGATGGGAAACAGCACCATAGCCTTAATTCAAAAGGGTCATCTAATAATTGAGCTTTATCTAGGGTTTTGTTGCTTCTATACAAGTAAAGAAGAGAAAAGGTGGAAAAGTTAGCTACTTTAGACTTTGTTTTGTTTTGTCTGGTGTTTGATTGGTTAGGTTTTATCTTCTTTGAGGATTTTCAGCTTCAGAGAAGAACAGAGAGAAAGAGTAAAGTTCAAATAAAAAAAACTATTGCTATGTGTGACCTGTGAAGTAAAAAAGATGGTATTTTCTTAGAGATAGAGAGAGAGAGAGAGGAACAAGACAAGAAGACTGGAAAACATGAGTAAAGATGGGGGATGGTTAAAAAACTAACAGCTTTGTTTCTGTCTAAATATTTCCTTGTCCCCGTTCGTTTCGAAAGGTTTTTTTTTAAATTAGCTTTTAAATTTTTTTTTGTGTTTATTTATTATTTAAAAAATTAATCAAAAAAATATTTTTCATTTAAAAAAATTATCTTGATTTCTGGAAAAATAATTTTTTATTTTGAGTGAAAAATATTTTTTAGGAGTTGTAAAATATTCAGAAATATCTTATTATATGTTGATTATATCAAATTTTATCCTTAATTTTTTAATTATTATATATTTTATTTGAATTTTTTTTAATTTAATTCCTTAAAATTTAATTTAATTTAATTTATATATTAATTTTAGTCTATTATAATACGTATATGGATGTTTAGGTGTCTTCTTACACCTCTTCATTATTATATTCATTCATCGTCATCATATTCATTTGAATCTCTTAAAGTTCATTTGAATCTACATTTTCTTATGAACTTTAAACTTACAAGTATTTATGTACATGTGCCTATAAATAAAAGTATTGTTGAGAGAATATAATGATCATATATATAACTACAAATTCATATGAAATAAAAGTGATTTCTCTTCATCCCCCTAATCTCTATTGTTCTTATATATTCTATTTACTCTTTATTAATTATATTGTTTTATTATTGTATGCTTCTTGAGATATATTTTTACAATATAATCCTTATTTTTTTTATTGTTATTTAGTTTTTTTTTGTTTTTTATTGTCAGGGTATTAACTGACTATTCCAAAGATATTACTTGCAGCAACTATCAATTTGTAAATTCTATAGTTTTCAATAGTTTTAGCTATTTTAATTTTTGAATCTCTTGAAATCTCTATTATAATCTCCTTTCATTACTTAATTAGTTGGATGTATATGTGTACACACCACTAGATATAAAATAAAATGTATCATTTGAGTTATTCTCTATAACGTGTCTCTATAAGCTTTTATAAACTTTCATAGTATTAGAGCAACAATAGGCAAACACCTGATCCTTTCCAAAGCTTCCACGCACACAAATCTTCATCATCCTCGTTATCTCTACTATAGCTTCCTCTGGCTCCACCAATTCTTTATCTCTATTTACTTAACATATTCAATATATTTCACAACATGTCAATCAAAAACTTGAAGGACACAGTTACTTGTCATAGAGTGTTTAAATTTCATATCAAAGTTCTTCTTCGAAATCAAGTTCTAAATGGTATGTTCAATGGTTATGAAGCAGCACTATCCAAGAGTCTTTCAAACGACTCTTTTAATTCAGCATATACAATTTGGTTAAAGAAAAACAACTGTGTTTTGAGCTGGTTACTAGCCTCTATGTCTAGGAAGCTAGTATCTACTGTTTTTAGTCTGAAAACCTCCAAACAAGTCTGGGATTCTCTCTAGACTAGATTTTAAGGTACCTCAAGGTCACGTATTGCTTTTCTTGAAAGACAACTTTAGACTATCGTTCAAGGTAATTGTTCATGCTTTGTATTTCTTGAAGATTTAAAACAATTGGTTGATCACCTTACTGTTGCAGGTTAACCGGTAGATGATCAGAACTTCATCACTTTCTTAATTGGTGGTCTTCATGCCACCTTTACTCCATTTATTACATCTTACAATTTTACTTGTAGGGATAAGGACCTATCTCTTGATGATTTTCATTTTGAACTTTAAAGTTTTAAGACATTAATTAAAGCGTCTACTCGTATGCAAAATCAAAATTTTGCATTTTCTACAAAGACATTTAATTATCAAAAAAGGAAGCCTACAACAACTGCAAAAAAAATTCAACAAGTTACTACATCAGCACAGCTTTGTGGGCTTCCAAGATTCAAGTTCAACAATGATCGTATAGCTCATCTTAATTTTCTTTCCAAGGCAAAAGCATGGTCACGTTGCTTTAGAATATTTCCAGTGCTTTAATTTTTCTTTCCAGGGCAAGAGACCACCTTCTGAATTAGCAACAATAGCTACTGAAGCTAACAACACTTTTAAGCAATAAACTTAGTATACAGATAATAGGGCTAACACTCATATTACTACTAATGTAGCAAATTTAACAACTATTCAGCCTTATGATGGTCTTGAAACTATCCAAGTAAGCAATGGTTCAGGATTGGTAATCCACAACACTGGTTTTTCATATATAAATACAGCTCATGATTCTTTTTATTTGAATAAATTTTCTCATTGTCCTAAAGCTGCAACCAATCTTTTATCTATTAATCAATTTTTCCTAAACAATGATTGTTATTTCATTATGACTGAAACTGATTTCTATGTTAAAGAGAATAAGACAAGGTGATTGATGCTACACGGGCTAGTTGAGGATGGTCTCTATCTAATCAATAAGAACAAGAGCTGGGCCGATAAATTTTGTTGTTTAACTTCCAAGTTAGGGATAAAGGCCATTAGGGATCAATGGCATGATCGTCTTTGTCATCCTTCCAAGTCCACCCTAGTTTATGCCATTGATAAAAGAGTTCACCAGCAAATCAAGTGTTTATCATTCATGTTTGTTAGGAAAAGCTAAAAGACTACTCTCAATGGCTTTAATAAACAGTCCACAAGACCTTTAGCTTTGATCCATATTGATGTTTGAATATCCCTTATCACTTCATCTGAAGGCTGACATTATTATATGTCATTCATTGATGATTTCAATCGTTTTACATAAATGTATCTCATGCGTTTCAAAAATGATGTTCTTTTATTTTTTTCAAAAATATAAAGTTCTTATTGAAATTTTTTTTCCTATTCAATTCAGCAACTGCAATCTAATACTGGCGGAGACTACTTATCTAAATGTTTTCAAAACCTTTTAGCTAAATATGAAATCTTTCATCACTAGACATGCCTTTATACATCTCCACAAAATAGTATAGTTGAACTCAAACATAAACATATCCAAGAAATTGAATTAACTCTTTTAGAAAAAGTTGCTCTTCAAAATTGTTATTAGGTAAATGTTTTCTTGACATCAATGTACTTTATCAATCCCTTACCGACCAAGGTTCTAAAAAATCTATTACAATATTTTGTCCTTTATAAAACAACGTTTATATATTCCGAACTTCGAACCTTTGGTTACATCTATTACCCCTATCTCAGACCATAAGAACATCATAAGTTAGTTTTCAGAAGTACACAATGTATTTTCCTAGGATATTCAAATCAATAAAAAAAAAAGGTATCGTTGCTTACATTATGACCCATATAAAGTTTTTGTCTCCAGACATGTGGTATTTGATGAAGAAACTTTCCCTTAGATAAAAGTCAATCTTCTACCACCCATAAGAGCAACTAGTTGTCAGGTATGCCTTTTATTCCTCTTGCAATTTCTTTACTTTCGAATATTCAACGTTTCACTTATATTCTAAGTATTACATAATCAAACTCCATACATCACACAATAGTTTTATTCGAGAGTTTAAGTTTTTAGGTTGGGATAGTTCTTTGATATAATATCAAAGCTTTAATAACCAAATGATCACGAGTTCGAATCTTAACATTTTTATTTTCTTTTAATTAAAATTAATTAATTACACAAAGTAGTGTGATTTTGTGCAAGTTTTAGGTCTAAAAAATTCACTTAAGAGTGTATTAAAGAATAATATAAATTATATTTTGAGACTTCACTTAACCGCTTAAATTTTTGAGTTAAGATGATTTTTTATTTTTAAACAATAATCATAATCATAACTTTGAAGGGAGGATTTTGCTTCTCTTATGATTTAAAAGGTAGATATTACTTAATTATTAGCAGTTTCTTCTTAAAATCAATAAATGTTGAGTTGATTTTTTTTCTTCGTATGGCTTCTTAAATCGCAATTATCTTCAATATTGTCAATAATTCTAGTGTTGTAGCACTTGATTTAACTCATGCGTGTATTCTCTTTTGTTTTTGGTGTAGGGCTCCGTGTACGTGAGAACCTGTTCTTGCAGTCTTGCCGCTGCTCTGTGCTGATTTTTCTTGTCTTTACTCACACGCACAAAGGGGCCAAGGTCCAATCTTGTCTCTACTTTTTTCAGTTTTCTGCCCAGATTCACGCTTCGTCGATTTATTAGGTAAAGTGCTCATCATCCCTTCCTATTCCAAGGACAATAATTATCTTTTAAAACTGAGCATCATTAATTAGTCAAGCAAAAATTTACCATAGAATACTCAGATCAGTTGAATTATCAAAGCCTAACCACAGGCACAACAGCCAGCCAACCCCTACGAACTCGGGTCTTTGTAACCTTGGTAAAATCTGAGTGCCATGGAAGAAAAGAAATTGAAAGTTATAGGTGTAGATATCTGCAAAGCTACCGACATAATTCAACTATAAAACATCCTCAACTGCGGGGAAACTCTAAGGTTGTTCTCTAGCAACAGCTGAGAATTTTTACCTGGGATTATTTATCTTAAAACAACTGGATCTGTTTGAAAAGGTCCAGGACTATAACTTCCACCTTGATTTCTTGATAGATTAGATCTTAATCAACCCAAAACAAGACCTTGGATGATGGATCTGAACGGTAAATCAACCGACATTCTCCACTCTACTCACATAACAGACCCCATTTACAATGCTTGCAGGACATCTCTTCCTGCACATTGCAGGTTGTTGCCAGAAATTGACATTTTAGCATCATGCCAATCTTGTAAAACCTATCTTAATTTTAGACACTTGCATCAAAGAATCTCTAATCGGAAGCCTTTACGAAATGAAAATGGAAGAATCCCTTTTGTTTTGAGGAATGAACGATTGACAAACCAATTTATTTGTACTTCAATGATCAGATTTAGGTGAAGAAAGTAGAGCCCTTATGCCCTTCACAAAAGTCTCTGGCTTTCATGAGAAGGATACTGCCATCCACTCACATGCAACTCCTATCATCCAAATATTTTTTCTTTTGAAAAGAGAATATTATTCAAATCTCACTGCTCCCTTCCACCCTGCGTTTCTTTATTTTTGTATTCAAAGTGTAAGGAACAAAGAAAATGTGGCATGCTTCAATGTTTTCATGGCCAAGAAAGGTGAGAGATTCATTCATTCACTAACAAACCACTCCCAAGGAAGAAGTATTAACAAACAAATAGAGTACAGGGGGAGTAAAAGGCCAGTTTCTTTGAGCTTTTTGAGAAACTTGGCCGCTTCCCCAGCCACTTGCATGGAGAATCTTGGTGAAAAAAACAAGGGTCAAAACTTCCCACTTCAGAGATGTCACGTTCACTAGCCCAACCTAACAGTAAAAACTAAAAAGGGGTATACAAGAGAGAGGGAGAGAGGGAGAGGGAGGCATTACACTAGGTTGAATGATACATAGGGAGAGAATATATGGGGAGGGGTGAAAATGAGAGGGTGTGTTTCACTTCATTGACAATTTTCATTTCTACCAGGGCCCCCATAATAAAAGTAATGGCCCCAATCCCCATTATTGCCAGTTAGAACATCATAGCAGTTGGATTGCTCAGTGAAGGTGCCAATCCCTTTGGGGGCCTTGAGATTGTTGGAGGCATCAACAACTTGAACATTCCTGAAATAACTTGACTTGCCGAACCCTTCTTCAGGGAAACGACCACTGCCCATTTGAGTGGAGGTGTGCTGACCATCAGGCTCTGAGTTCACCACCTCACCTCCCCACTCAATCATTGAAGCGCTATCTGCTAGGTATGAGAACAGGAAAGAAGGCCAATAACCCAACACATAGTCATTACCAAATTGCATCCACCAGTGCCCCTCTTTTGGATCCTGCAAGAGTTTCGAAACAACTAAAGTTAAAAACTTAAAAGGTGTTCTTCGAGTAAATAGGTGAGCAGCTCGAGTACTGAGCTAGACAACAATAATGTTCTACAATAGTATCTAAGTCATGCCTGTGCCATGCTATGTAAGGTAAAGGTTTGGAAAAATATTGGTAGTTTTTCAAAATGTTTTTTTTTATATAAATATTTTTTTTATTTTTTAAAAACCATCTCAAAACAATTTAAAAACAAAAAAAAAATAAAAAAAAACTTCAAATTTTGATGCAACTACTGTGCAAAAGCAGCCCAAACGGGGTCAATGCCCTACTATCTATTCAAAACTCAATGAGTGTCCAAGCCAATGATCAAAAGATAATGCCAAAAGATTCTCAGCATCTGCACCACAATGATGTTTCTGACACCCTAGCTTCTATAATACATAGCTTCAAATACGGCCAAAGAACCATCTTCACCTTCAGAGGGACAATATCCGTAGAGTTTCACACGCGCCTCAGAAAGTATCAGTCACTCCGTTTTTATATTTGGCTCCTATATGCTGAAAACCTTACTAATGACTAGGCCTTTAGCTATTCAACTTGGAGCTGAATGTGGAATGAGAGGGCCTTGGATTTTACCTTCCAGACAAGTATACTGATATCATATTGGGAATTGCGATAGCCAGAAACAGGAGAGATGCTTGCACCCATTGCAATCTCGCTGTTGATTTGAATAAAGCCTGAGCAAAGGAGATTGTAGCAACCTGTGGCTTGATATGCATCACTCTGTAATATTTGCACAAGTAAAACAATAGTGAGTGAAATCGATTAGTTAATCCATGAAAATTTCAAGACTAATTAATGAGCGACAGGACTAGCAGCTCACAGTCCAGTAGGTGAAGAGCCGTGTGTTGTTATCGCCATACAGATCCGGGCTAACCTGTTTCCGTCCACATTGAAAGCATTAAAATAAAGGATGATGTAGGGAAAACGAGACGGGGTTATTTGACTCCATAATAAAATTGAATTATTTCTGGCCAAAACAAGATTAAACTAATTGGAATAATACCTGCCAACCAGCTTCAATGCTGTTGAGATCTTGACCAAAGGAGCCTCCCAGTATCCACAGCTGAGACAAGCTGAATTCATTAGGCTGCTGTATTTTGGGTTCCCATACATTAAGGGTTGCTTTTGCTCCATAGTATTTATCCCCTTCCACATAAGCTATTGCATGCTAATCACCCAAAAAATATTGTCAGACAAAAGAATATGAACATTGGGAACAAATAGAGAATGACAGAATCAACAAAGTTGATGACAAAAGCTACTTTAAATATGCCTTTAAATAAATTTATGTATAAGAGAAGGAATAAGAGGAAGAAACTTTACCTGGTGACCACTTTCATTGACGAGATCAGGATCTGCAGACCTGGGCTGGGGGATTGCTCGGTGCTTCTTCTTGCCATATCTTTTCACAGAGCTAGCTCTTAAAACATCATCCTTCTTTGTTCTTCTAATGGGAATAGTACCCTCGGGGCATTTACCATTCACATGCCACGACTGAGTAATCGGGTTTGTTCTTTCTTTGGATTCTGTAGATACCTTGTTATCATCAAAGACTCGCCCTTCTGGATGGTAACCAGGTCTCATCTAATTAACCAAAAACAAACCCAACTGATAGAATCAGTAACGGTAGAAACCAAAAACATGAAAAACAGATAGACTTTGAAGTGTGTGGCTGAAGAAGACTGACCTGAATCTTGTGGTCTTTGAGGTAGGGGTGATCAAAAGCTGGCTGATGAGACATGTGAACACAGTCAATTATATCTCCATCTGGACTCTGTATAGCCATCAAAAATCCAAGGAAGATAGTGAGAAATCTTGCAGCAATACCACAAATTTGTCAGTCCTATCAAATCATGCTAGAAGCTAGTATATCAGCAACGTCTTAAGAGTTAAGTCCACATAAAATTGAAAGCAAAAGAGAAACCACAGTCCCGCTTGCATTAATGTCATGCTTTGTTGCTTAGAAAATGTGAAGTGCCAAAAACAATAAAAATTTGCAGTTTCTTTCTTTATTGCTTCAATAACTCCAAAAAGGACATCATCATGTGGAGATAAAGAAAGAGAGACGGAAAATAATCAAAGCATCATTGTTGCTTCCAAATATTAAAATTTCAAGAAAAATAAAAAATTTGATGATCATCACAGAACAAAAAGGGAGATTTAAAGAAAACCCGTTTACATTCTTAACCCACTTTACTGAGAAAATGCTAGAAACCAAATGAAAATAAAAGGAATACAAAACCACATAAAACCACTATGAGGCTTAGTTTGAGCTAAATTCTTAAACCAATCCATTCAGGCAAAGAAAAGAAGAAAACTTTAAAAACATAATTTCCTTCACTTTCCCTCGGTTTCTCAGTCACCAAACGGAACCTCAAGTAAAAAAACAAAACAAAAGTACCTCAATGCTTTTAACAGCTGGCTTGTTCAAGCGGTCCAAGTGTTTTTGAACCTCAAGTTTCTGTCTTGACACACTCAATCTAGCAGCGCAAGATAGTGAAACCAAACTGCACAAGCAAAATACCAAAACCAAAAGTCTGCTTCTGCTAAAATGAACACAACCACCATAAGCACAAGAACCCATCTTCACTAAAAAAAAGAACCCACAAAAGAACCAAAGCAAACTCTTCCTTATCCTACGCACCCAGTTTAAAGCTTAAGCATAGGAGCAAACACTACTACACTACCACGCTACACCATGTAAGGGATAGAAAAATGTGAAGAGCGCTTAAAAGACAAACTTTTTCTGCTTCTGCTTATCCTACGCACCCCTCAGCTCCCACCTAGCTTTGAAGTGGGTCTTGCTTGTTGTGTTCTGTTTCCTCCAGAAAATCCAATCAAGCTCTCTGCCCACTTCTACCTTTTCTCTCTCTCTCTCTCTCTCTCTCTCTGAAAAACACCTTCTTTCTCTCTCTTTCTCTTCAAAAAATCACCTTTCTTGTCATTTTCTCTTTCTCCATGACTCTCTCTACTCTTTTTTATTATTAAAATGTCTCTTTCCCCCCTCCTGTTAACAAATAGCTTAAACCCCACTTTGGTTTTCCAAGTTTCCAATTTCCACCATGTGATCTTATTGTCCTTCACTCCTCTCTCACATAAAGAAAGCAATTTTTTATTGTTTTATTTATCTATTTTTGTACTTTTTTAATTAAAGATAAGAGGGGTGAAATGGGGATTAAGTAGGATTTGTGGAGGATGGGGAAGGGAGTGGTGGTGGAAAAACTAACCATTTTTCGTTGTCTTTTTCAAAAGCCTGCTTTTTGTGAGGCCCTCCCTTTTAGGCTCCCCATTTGCCCCACTTTTTGTTCAGAATTGATCCCCACACTTGCAAATTTCTTCAAATAATGGTAATCTTTTATTCATTGTGGTTCCAGGTAAAAGGGTTATAGAATTGATGGCAAGAGAGAGTAACTATAACATTATGGCCAGCACAAATGTTACCACGGTTATTCTCCTTGTTGTTGTTTACTTGCTTTGACTGCTTGAATTTTAGAGAAATAGGTTTGTTTGTGCTTGAGATGGTAATCTCCATCTTCAGCGGGGAATCACTTACAACTTGCGTCTCATCCACGATCATGTTTTTGCGTTAATACTCTAGGCAAAGATTCTTCTGTCTGGTCACAGTGTTGGTTTTTTATCTAATAATTAATAAAGGAAACCAAGTGTAGCTCGTATGCTCTATGACAATGCTTAGTGGGATAATGGCCATATAATTCTAGAATCAACTGGTTAAACACAAAAGAGAGAAGTGCTAAAACTCACGGTCCAATATTTGCTCAAACGAAGGAGGCACAGGGCACCATTTTCCATGTCAATAGAATATGTCAAAGCTGTAGGAGCTCAAATATCTAACAAAGAGAGAACATGTTGTCAAAAAATGGCCATCCTTGTTTTTATTGCCAGAAATAGAGCAGGAGAGAGAGGCTTATACATAAGCTTGAGTTTAAAAAAATGGTGGAAGCAGATTTTAGTTTAATATAGTTGTTCGGCTTCATGGGCCAATGCTCACGTTAGCTCAGATTCGAGCTCTCTCATGCATGCAATCTCAACTCTCAAGCCCTCCTCGTTTACA
>Ga0307514_10001029_pt1 | contig 40322 bp, 34 predicted proteins | sample 16_EM_MG_FD_203088 | JGI IMG/M metagenome (GOLD analysis project Ga0307514, IMG submission 203088) | Populus trichocarpa ectomycorrhiza microbial communities from riparian zone in the Pacific Northwest, United States - 16_EM | ecosystem: Host-associated > Plants > Roots > Unclassified | place...
GCGTCAACGATTTTTAGCTTTGCATCTTGAGTAAGTTATGTTCCGACTGGTTGCAGCCATCCATTTATGCGATATTGGCAGCCTGTACGGGCAAAAGCAACAGCCAAATGCTCCCTGCAGCATCCTGTAAATGAGCGTCAACGGAGCGTCAACAGTTTCAGGACTTGCATATTGCGTAATCAAGGCATCGCGCGGATTTTCGCGTGCATAACTGAATTATTGACTGCCTTTCTAGGCAAAAATACTATATATTGAAGGTGAAACACAGATACCAAATTAATCGATATTGCAAACTGCTCAACAAGCAAAAGCTCATTAATGGTCGCTGAAAACTTCATTTTGATAAGATACTATTAACACACTGCAAATACAGGAGCCTTCAATAAATCTATAGATGGACCCGCTGTGCGACCCGCTGACAACCCGCCCAATTCAGACCGGTCGGGAGTTTACCATGGAACCGTACGCGAGTGGGCTGTTCGGGTTTATTGACGACCCAGACTGCCAATTTGGCAACGGTTCGGTTTGGACCCGGAACCGTTGCTAACACTATCACCGGAGATTCAACGACTTTTGGCCATGCATCTCGGACACTCCAAGGGGAGTGCGGCAACATCAACACCTAATCGAACTATCGGTCGTCTTGCTAGGCCAAAACCCTTTTGACGACATCGTCACTATGCCCTAAAAATGAGTGTCAACGATTTCAGGCCTTGCATCTTGTAGAATTATGGGGCTATGCATCTACAATGATCTATAATCGTACTACCAGCCGCCTTTCGAGCCAAATGTGCTTAGGACAAGATCGTAACCATGTCCCAAAATGAGTGTCAATGATTTTTCCACATGCATCTTGGATATTATAACCGGAATGGAATGCAGATAACCCACAATGAACATATCGGCAGCCTTCATTGGCAAAAATGCAAGTGTCGATATTGCGTCCGCCTTCTACAATTGAGCATCCACGGTGCGTCAAGGCTCCGAAGGCTACAGAGCAATGAACTGCAGCATGCTGTTCCTAAATGGAGGTTTACACAGTCAGTCGCTGCAATCTGTCATTGTATTCAACATCACAAATTGGCATGCAATGTCTGACTGATCTGATTATTATCCTTGTAGCTGTAGAGTCAATATTTAAGAACCCGCAAGTGGCTTTACTGTATCGTTATTTTCAGCAGTCTCTTGAGTCGAATTACCCAGCTTTCCAATTTGTATCGACATGTCGGATACACAATCTTTGAACACATCATTGCTAGAGGTTATGATCTCTTCCAAAAATGAATGTTTCTTCATTCGTGATTTGAGCGACATTACTTTGCAAATCATCTTCAACATTTGGTGGGTTTCAATGAATGTAGGCTCGAAGCGGCCTATTGCTTGGGAGAATTCTAGACCTGCATCTTCGTGGTGATTCTATTTGCACTGTGGAATTGAGGAGACTGCTAGCCCAGGCATCATATGTATCGTTTGTCATCAAGTTCTTTTCCATCCATCAGAACATGGGACCAGCCCAATGGGGAAACACTTGCTAGTAAAAGCTCACTTCGCAAAGTTAAACCAATTAACAGAGTTAGAGGTCACTGAATTGACCAATTGGACTGTGGATGAAACAGCTTTTGCCATCCTGAAGAGGAAGGGAAGTCGTGGAATCACAATAGTAAGTTTGCAGAGGAAAATCATATTTCATATCCTGTTTAATCCATATTGACAGAAATGACAGACAAAACGTTCCAAACTGGCTGCTAAGGACTTTGAAACTTCCAAATTTCACCAAGACACTTGGAATCGCTACCTCATGTTAGGCTTTGTTTTGGCACATATTCCATGGAACTCTATATCAAACCTTAAGCTGCCACGGTCATATAAGGCATTACGCGATGACCTAGTTCCACAATCCACTGTGACCCTTCATCACATTTGCCAGAGGGAATATGCATCGACTGTGGATGCAACTAAGAAGCAATTGCCAAAACGAAATAAAGTTAGTTTAGCTTTGGACGCATGGACATCGACGAACAAACTAGCCATACAATCAGTCATTGCATACTATATGGATAGAAATTGGGCATTGCGTGAAGTTCAACTGGCTTTCAATGAGGTTGATCGCCTATTCTGTTCACGTTTCAAAATCTAATTAAGGATGATAGGTCAAAGGCCGACATACTGGAGGAAGGCTAGCCGTACATTTGAAGCACGTGCTTGATCGTTTTGAGCTTACCGACGGCTGTTGCCATGGTATTACAACTGATAATGCTTCCTCAAACTACTCCATGACACGCCAGCTGCAATCAACACTTGAGGCATCTGGAATCGAGTGGCCTACATTGAGGAACCATATACCGTTTGTGGCGCACGTCATACAGCTGGCTTTTGGTGCATTCATGAGCAGTCTCGGTGTAAAAGGCTGCAGCAAGTCTTGGGAAGCCCATGAGCGCGATCAGCAATTTGGAGAGAATGAAAACATAGACATTGGGAAGAGTCAAAGACTTCGAAAAGAGGGCAATGCTAGAATCAACAAGGTGTCGGCCATGAGACCAGGTTCAGCAAAGATGATTGAGAAAGTACGTATTTCATGATATTTTGAAAGTCCTGAAGCAGACCTGTATATAGCAGAGAATGCTTGCTGTATTAATTGCACTAACACCTGGTCGCCAAAACGAGTTTATTGACTGTCAAAAATCCAAATTCCGCATTGCAGTCCTTCCGATTATGGATGTGATGTCACGTTGGAACTCTACTGTGGAGTTGCTTGAGCGTACATACTGTCTATGGGAATTCAACCGCGAGTGGCTTGAAAATCCAAAATACGCTGAATACCGGCCACTATTCACAACTCAGGATGAATGGACGATTGTCAAGTATGTCATGGAAGTATTGAGGCCATTTCGATATTGGACCCTTTGGATGTCGAAGACGCATACAGTCACATTGCATCACGTTATCACAGTGTACAATGACATGTTCGATCACATCGATGGCGTGATGCAGCTTTGGCCAAGAAGAAGACTCCATGGAAGGAAGACTTGTTCGTCGCTGTGAAGTTAGCTCGACAGAAGCTCTGCAAATACTATGCCGAAGTGACTCCAATGACGGGCATGCTTCTGATTTCCGCCCACATCCATGATCCTTTCAGGAAGTTGCGATCGTTTAGCAAGTGGGACAAGGGAATGGATATTAATCCTGAGGACAAGTCATCCTACACTACACAATACCAAGAGGCCTTTCTGATGTATGTGGAGAATGAATACTGCGCAAAACATCGATGTGTGCCGGTCAACAAACTCGAAACGGTCCCGAGCAGCAATCTTGTCCCCTCTGCAACGGCTTCAGGGTCTAATCAATCATCCTTTGATCCATATGATTTGTCCAGCGATGTTGAGGAATACCTAACGCCTAACAATGTAGCTGAGACGAAACCTGGAAGAAGTGATCTCGCGGCCCACTTAGGGACCGCCGCCAGGCTCTATTTGAATTCGCCGCCTGAAGCACCAAAGAACTTGGGGAAAATCAATCCAAATCTCAATAATTACCACTCCGACTCAATGGAGAATTAGTAGTACATTTTGGATACCGGACATAACCGACTGGTGGCGACAACAGGAGGAAACGCACTCAAAGTACGCTGATCTCTCCAATGTGGAGCGCGACATATTCTCTAACATACGACATGGTGTCGGAGTGGAGTCCAGTTTTTCCCTTGGCCGAGATGTTATCGGCTGGAGGCAGTCAAAAACCACAGGCGGGACCCTTTGCGAAAAATTGGTTCTAAGGCCGTTTCTCGAGGTAATATCGGGATTTTGACAGAAACTGACCCCGAAATGGAAACCACGAACACAGAACACGACTCGGAAATGAAGATAGAGGCGGAGCAAAAGAAATTGCACAGAATGGCCAAGGTTCACGACTTTTTGGAGATGTAGCAGCGCAGCCAAAACATACGTGCTACGCATAAGGAATCTCGCGCTCAACACAAGCAGATGACTGCCATAGGATACATTTTGGACACGGAAGAGATCCTGAAATCATCCTGGTCACTCTTTGAACATGATGGTGCAGCTGCATTTTAATTGTCAGAAAGATCTCCTTTGCCACAAGCTTTGTCTGGAAAGGACCTCCCTGGAGGACAACCTCAAATCTTGAATGTCCGCCATATTCGGAGAATCACCCATCATCCAGTTGAAAGCGACGAGGATAGTGCACCAGAAAGCATTTCGGACACTGAAGATTGGCTAAACTGGAATGGCGACTTGGATAATCCAAATGAGAGCCAAGAGGATTGCACAGTGGACGATGACTCCGATATAGAGCAGCACAATTGCATCCAGGGTCCAGAATGCCCAGAGCAGCAGGATGTGAGCGGCGCGCAAAATGTGCCCGGAATGTTTCCGCCGACACGGAATTCAAACAGACAGGCTGAAAAAGTGTTGGTGACAGTCAATGCAATTGAAACACGGAAAAATAAAGGAGGGAAGAAAAAGTAGGACAGATTACGTCAATGGTTTACCAGCTTCATGTAGCTTGACCGAGAGTTTCAGTTAGAGATATATTATGGGCGAATGGTAAGTAGCTTGTACATAACGGTTCATAAATAGATGTATAGCAGGCGCAATGAATGTTTTGGCATGATACATCATTTGTAGTTGTGTGAGAGTAAACAGTGAAAGATAAGTACGCCGCTCGGCCTTGCCACAGGGACGAGTCTCAATCAAGCAGAAAGCCAACCGGTACAGTCAAATCAGGATGAAAACAATTATTGATGGCAGCAGACATTGAATGGACAATACATTAAAATGAGCGTCAACGGAGCGTCAACGATTTCTGGTCTTTTAAGTCCGGTGATTCACCAGTGAATTAGTCATTGTTATGCAGAGCCGACGTATTAGCAGCTTTTATTGGCAAAAGAAATAGCAACATGGTCACCGCCCCATTCTTAGCATGAGCGTCAACGGAGCATCAACAATTTGTGGGCTTGTATGTACGGTAATTCACCAGTGGCTTGGTTGTTGCTATGCAGAACCGATGTATTGGCAGCATTTATTGGCAAAAGGGATAGCAACACAGTCACCACCTCATTCTTAGCATGAGCGTCCAAGGAGCATCAACAATTGGTGGTCTTGTATGTACGGTAATTTACCTGTGACTTGGTCGTTCTTATGCAGAACCGACGTATTGGCATCTTTTATTGGCAAAATAGTTCGCAACACGGTCACCGCCCTATTCTTAGCATGAGTGTCACTGGAGGGGCAACAATTTATGGTCTTGTAAGTACGGTAATTCACTAGTGACTTGGTTATTGTTATGCATAACGGACGTATTGGCAGCTTTTAATGGTAAAAGGGATAGCAGCACGATCACCGCCCCATTCTTAGCATCAGCGTCAACGGAGCGTCAACCATTGTTATCTTTGCATCTTGAGTAAGTCATGTTCCGATTGGTTGCAGATATCCATGTATGCGATATTGGCAGTCTTTACTGGCAGAAACAACAGCGAAATGCTCACTGCGGCATCCTCGAAATGTGCGTCAACGGTGCGTCAACAGTTTTAGGAATTGCATATTTTGTAATCATGGCATCGTGCGCATTTTCGCGTGCATAACTGTATTATTGACCACCTTGCTATGCAAAAATACCATATATTGAAGGTGAAACACAGATACCAAATCAATCGATATTGCAAACTGCTCAACAAGCAGAAGCATATTAATGGTTGCTGAAAACGCGATTTTGATATGATACTATTAACACACTGTAAATACAAGAGCCTTAAATGAATCTATAGATGGGCCCGCTGGGCGACCTGCTGACAACCTGCCCTATTCAGATGGGTTGAAAGCTTACCATTGACCAGTACCCGAGTGGGCAGTTGGTGTTTATTGCTGACCCGGACCCCCAATTTGGCAAAGGTTTGGTTTGGTCCCGGACCCAGACCCGAAGTGATGGTTCGGAACCGTTGCTAACACTAAAAGTGTGAGGTCAAAGAGCGGAAAGAACTAGATAATTGACATACTGATCATGTCACGATAAAATTTGAACTCAACTACTTCATTGGACGCAAATGGGTAGGAACTGTAAAGTTGTCACCGTGGTCCGGTTGCAACCCAGCCGAAAAACCGTGGGTTTATGTCCGGTCCGGGTAACGAACCTGCCAAGACAATGTGGGTCGGGTTTTTGGCCGAGTCTGGAACCGAACTGAACCCAACTGCCGGCCAAAAACCGGGCCTGTTGCTAAGACTACCTGGAGGTGAAAGAGCGCATAAAGCTGCACAATTTATGTATTGATCATGTCACGATACAATCAGAACTTACATACTTAATTGGAGCCAAACTTGATTTGTTGAAATGCCGGATTTTGGGTGGTAAAACCGGCCCAATTGCAATGGTCCGGGTCTTCGTGTGGCAAGACCTGTTGCAACGGTTCAGTTGCGGGTCGGAAACATTCCCGGAACCGACCCGGGGATTTGGAACCATTGCTAACACTAATCATGTCATCATCCAATCAGAACTAAAAAACTTAATTGGAGCCAAAGTTGTAGGAACCAAAAAATGGAACCGCAGTCCGGACCTGCTATCATCCCGACGCTAGTTAAACAGCCCTGTTCCTTGGAGATTCTTGACCGCGGACCACAGCCGGGTAACCAGGAACCTTTGCTAACACTACACTAGTAGATGGTTCAAAAATCATGATTTTGTTTGGTAATTGGTGAAACACAAGGACAGATTTTAATAATCAAACAGAACGCCACACCAAGTTCATGGTGAAGAGACATCATCCGCAAAGGTGCAAATCGACTATAGGCTGCGCCACGTGCACACGCTCGCACGCACAGCTCATCACTATCTTCCCCTGGACCCCTGCGCGATGTGCCACCTATAGTCATCTATAGTTGATTCATAGAGATTTGCACCTGGGGCGATGGATATATTCACCGCTGCTGGCCAGGGATTGACCTATATCTTTACTGCATGCTGTCTTCGCTGATATACCGGTACTGTAAACACTATCGCTGCGATCCCGTATGAGTGGCAGCTGGCGATTGAAAGCCTCGTCGATATCCAGCTTGAATGTCCCGTTGACAGCTTACTTGAGAGCCTTCTTGAGAGAGCCTCGCATTGGGAGGAGTAGAGTTTTCCGCGTGAAGCTTTTGGCCGATGGAATACTGTGAGTTGGAGGAAGCTTTGGCTAATAGAAGGCTCCAAGTCTGTGGAAGCTTCGATGCTGACGTTGACGTAGCCAACCTACTTGTCTAAGTGCTTCTGGTACAGTAATTATCATCACCAACACCATCAACATCGCTATCTTCATCATCGCTATCACCATCATCGCCATCATCACCATCAGCCCCAGATCAAATGTGTACACACACGCCCACAATCGATGGGAAGTGGTCAGCAGATTCTGCTGGAAAATCTGAGTCAGAGATCTGGTCTCCCCAAGATCCAATTATCTACCATTTCTGCACAATCGAAGGCTGCAATTGTCAACACCATGGCCATGAGGCATCGTCTCAGTGGCGGCGCTAAATATAATGTTGATACTATCATATCGACTAACATCAAGAGTTTGGCCGGCCGCCACCCGCCACCTGCCACATGCCTCCCGATGCCTTGCTGCTGCAACTCTCAAGTCTCCAGATCGAGCATGCAGGAGTATAATGGGGAGGATTAGAGTTCTCCATGGGAAGCTTTTGGCCGATGGAAAACTCTGAGTTTCTGGAAGCTTTGGCCAATAGAAGGCTGTAAGTCTGTTAAAGTTTTGACATTGACGTTGACGTAGCCAACCAACGTACTTGACTAAGTTCTTTCCGTACCATCACCGTCATCATTACCATCACCATCACCATCACCATCACCATCGTGACTATTAGCCCCGGACCGAATGCACACACATACGCCCAAAATCGACGGGCAACTGGCTGCAGACTCCGCTGAGATAACTGAGTCGGAGATCTGCTCTCCCCAAGATCCAATTGTCTACCATTCCTGCAGATTCTACGGCTGCAATTGTCAACACCATGACCTTGAGGCATCGTGAGATCTTCTCATGGTGGCCACGCTAATGATAAGGTTCAGACTACCATATCGACAGAGGTGATGATTTCGGCCAACATATGCTGCCTGCCACACGCCACACGCCACATGCCGCACGCTGCCCGCCGCCCGCCAAACACTGCCCGCTATACACCACCAGCCTCAGGCCTCCCAGTGCCTGCAACTCAGCAAGTCTCTGGATCGAGCATGCAGGAGCATCCATGGGAGCAATAGTCAAGTGAGATTGGAAGTGTGTTCCCTCTTGAGAGCGTACTTGGGAGCATATAGTCAAGCAGGCTAGGAGTGTGTCATCGAGTGCAATTGGGAGTGTACTTGAGAGCGTACTCGGGAGTGTGCTTGAGAGCATCTTGCGAGCATACTTGGGAGCGTACAGTCAAGCAGGCTGGGAGTGTGCCATCGAGTGCAATAGGGAGCGTTCTTGAGAGCATGCCCGGAGGTGTACATGGGAGCGTACTCGGAGTGTACTTGGGAGCATCTTGTGAGCGTACTTGGGAGGGTATAGTCAAGCAGGCTTGGAGTGTGTCATCGAGTGCAATTGGGAATTTACTTGAGAGCGTGCTCGGGAGTGTTCTTGAGAGCGTCTTGAAAGCTAACTTGCGAACGTACAGTCAAGCAGGCTGGGAGTGTGCAATCGAGTGTAATCCGGAATGTACCTCAGAGCGTACTTGGAAGCATGCTCTGAAGTCCATCTGGCAGCTTGCTTTCAATTTTGTTTTATGCAGTGTGATGTAGAGTATGCAGTGTGATGTATAGTATCCAGGGCATAAAATCGCATAAGTATCATAGTAATCTAGTCATTGTGTAGGTCCATAGGACCTCATAGTGCCACGCGTCAAATATGCTACGAATTACAGTTCCACTCACGGCTTCTCTCTGAGTTACGCGTCGCGTAAGGTCATTTTTCCAAGTGATGCTAACTCTGACAGCTGATAGTTGGATGTGACAGCACCAGGGTGATAGCAACAGAAACCTCAAACAAAACCACAGCAACTATACGTGCAGAGTCCAACAGCTCGCAGTGGGCTCAGACAAGGCCAAGGAGATCCTATGCGAAGCCTCTATCAAGATCATGGGAACTACATGTACTGGTCCTAACGGCTCATAGTGTCATGGCTCTGGTTGCGAGTAATGGAAGGGAACGTACAATGGGATAGTGTCGGGGAATGCGGGAAGGAAGCGGTGTCCTACAACAGCGGTGATGTGGGGAGACACAGTGATGGGGTGATAATGGTGTGTGGTGGTGGCGCCATAATTTGTTATGCTAAGGAAAATGTCTGAGGTGTTGCAACATCGGCTGATGTGGCCTGGTTGCTCAGATAAGTAATCAGTTGGTGGTGGCTAAGATTATAGGAAAAGATGTGGATGGTGAATCGGAGCATGAGGGATGATTGGAGGATGAAAGACTGACTATATATATAGAGAGGTTGTTGGCGTTGTAGGATTTTCTGTGCTTCTCTCTTTACTTGTTCTCATGTATAGCAAAGCACCTTACGACTTTGAAATAACCTGTGATCTGTGTCTTGTCTGGATCCCCTCGAAATTGATTTTGATTCTCTTGCGTTTTTCTCTGATATCACATTGCTGTTACCAACATCTCCTCTGCCCAATCCCGCCAGTTACACTAGAACATGTCTTATACAACCTACCAGACATTCAATGTGCCTACATCGCTTGCCAGGGCGCAAGTATTGTCTCAAACCTTGCTCCAGTGAGTGTTGGGCCTATTGAGGAGTAGGCAATCGGTTCATTCACCTCTGCGATGATTGTGTCAACAAATTAACATCACATACCAGATTTGACATACATCAACACCCACATTACGCACCATATTCAAATCCAAAAGTACAACCATCAGCAACAACCCTAGGTTACGTCTGAAATACCCGGGTGTTCCTGATGGCTCTGACTGCTCTTGCGGTACCTCGTACCCTCTGACGGAGAATGACACGCTTCCTGTCGCCCAGGCAAGGGGTCGCCTTGCATAGCAGAGCATCTGGAAGAGCCGGCGACAAACCTGGGAGCGTCTGGGAGCACCTCGAATCACAGTAGAGCATTCTGGCAAAAACAACATGTTCTTTGGATACGCTGCAGGTGTGCCTGGAACTCATAGCTACTACTAATCGTGCAACAATTTTTACAACTCATGTATTCAGGTTGTATTCTGATCTATGTATCTATGTATCTATATAGCTACCAATCTACAACTCAGAGATGCACTCCGAGGCCGTCACTGAGCCAGTTTGGAGATGCAATTGAAGACCGACATTGACTGAACTCAGGGATACACTCCGAGGCCTTGATCGAGCGAGTTTGGAGATGCACTTGGAGGCCGAGATCAAGTGAACTGTGAGCTGCACTTCGAGGGCAAGATCGATCGAGTTTGGAGATGCACTGGGAGGCCGTAATTGAGTGATTTTGGAGATGCACTTGGAGGCCAAGATCGAGTGAACTGAGAGCTCCACTTGGAGGCAGTGATCGATCGAGTTTGGAGATGCACTTGGAGGCCGAGATGGAGTGAACTGTGAGCTGCACTTGGAGGCCGTGATCGATCGAGTGAACCGAGCACTGCACTTGGAGGCCGTGATCGATTGAGTTTGGAGATGCACTTGAAGGCCGAGATCGAGTGAACTGAGAGATGCACTTGGAGGCTGAGATTGAGTAGACTGAGAGCTCCACTTGGAGGCCGTGATTGATCAAGTTTGGAGATGCACTCGGAGACCGAGATTGAGTGAACTGAGAGCTGCACTTGGAGGCCGTGATTGTTCTGGTTTGCAGATGCACTTCGAGGCCAAGATCGAGTGAACTGAGAGATGCACTTCGAGGCCGAGATACAGTGAACTGAGCGCTGCACTTGGAGACCGTGATGGATCGAGTTTGGAGATGCACTGGGAGGCCGTGATCGTGCGAGTTTGAAGATGCGTTTGTAGCAGGCTATGATCTAGTGAGATTGGAGGAGTACTTGGAGGTGGTCGATCTGTAGGCGGTCAGTGAGAGGCACGCCAGGTGCTGAGACTCTACTAATCGATTAGTTTACTCAAAACCGTGGGAAGGTGACAAGATGACTTTACCTTTCAAGCTCTTATGGAGAACTGGCTGGTGGCGGTGGATCGGTAGGGAGGTACGCCAGAAGCTGAAGCTACATTAAGGGGTCAATAGGAAATCATGAGAATGAAGGGACGACAGACGATCTAAGGTATATGCTGTACTCGGTATTAACTCATGATTATGGCATGGCGAGATAGAGAGGGATGACTTAACTTTGTGTTCTTAGGATGATGGTAGAGTTGTGGAAAAGAAAGAGGGAGATGGGGGATGAAGATGAGAACGATATGGGAAATACGAGCAGCTGTGAGAAACCAGGATTACGACTTGCCTGATTCGGTATCGAAGACCCCGTATCGGAGATATTACACACCGGATCAGGACTCGTACCTGCCTTATCGGGGATGCTTAATGGACTGGCACACGAAATTATCTCAAGTCCCTGTTTCTCATCATGATTTCCCCGATCTCCACTGATCTCTCTCTTTCTTGGGCTCAACTCTACCATCACCTAAGAACACAAAGTTAAGTCATCCCTCTCTATCTCTCCATGCCAGAATCATGAGTTAACACTGAGTACAGCATACACGAAGTACAACATCATCCCAAGATCGACAGTCTCCCACTCCCAGTAAGTTTCTCATCTCTCGGCGGATGTTGTACTCAACTCTCTACATTCCCACAATTACAAGTTAACCAATGAATAGAGTATCAGCTGACGTCCCGCCTCCCTCCAAATCGACTGCCTCCAAGTACTTCTCCAATCTCGCGCGATCATATCCTGAAAGTGCATCACTAAACTCGCTCCGTCACAGCCTCAAAGAGGATCTTTGAGTTCACTCAATCTCGGTCTCCAATTGCATGTCCAAACCCGCTCGAACACGGCCTCAAAGTGTATCTCTGAGTTCACTCCACCTTGGCCTCCCAGTGCATCTCCAAACTCGATCGATCACGGCCTCCAAGTGCATCTCTCAGTTCCCTCGATTTCGGCCTCCAAGTGCATCTCCAAACTAGCTCGATCACGGCCTCCAAGTGCAGCTCTCAGTTCGATTGATCACGGCCTCCAACTGCATCTCTCAGTTCACTCGATCTCAGCCTCCAAGTGCATCTCCAAACTCGATCGATCACGGCCTCCAAGTATATCATTAAGGAGCGACGGTGGGTATAAGGAGATACAGCGGTAACGGAGGTGGAATGAGCGACGCGGACTATATATTCGGGAGACCCCGGGGAAGATACATTGACAGCATCTCATTTTCATCTCATCTTGTCACACAAAGAAAATACACACACTATCATTCCCAACTTTTGGTCTCACTCACTCTTTCCGAGATTTCATGGATGTGCGCAATTGCCTGGATCCTTACAGCAGGAATGTAGCTTAGCTTCTCACCTTCTTCCTACGCTCCTCGAGGTCAATGTAGAAGGAAGGTGAGGAGAGATTGTTGCAGCGTCACCCATTCCCGCGTATGGTCACAGTTGGTGACAACGCCATAGTGTTTGTTTATCATAGGAGACCGACAGAGCAAGAAGAAATGGCGAAACAGCGATTGGAGGGCGATATGCCAAGCGACTAGTGTTAGCAATGGTTCCGAACCGTCACTTCAGGTCCGGGTCCGGGTCCAAACCGAACCGTCGCCAAATTGGCCGTGCGGGTCGTGAATAAACGCGAACTGCCCACTCGGGTACAGTTCGATGGTAAACTCCTAACCCGTTGGAATTGGGCGGTTTGTCAGCGGGTCACCCAGCGGGTCCATCTATAGATTCATATAAGGCTCTTGTATTTGCAGTGTGTTAATAGTATCTTATCAAAATCGCGTTTTCAGTAACCATTAATGAGGTTTTGGTTATTGAGCAGTTTGCAATATCGATTAATTTGGTATCTGTGTTTCACCTTCACTATATGGTATTTTTGCCTAGCAAGGTGGTCAATAATACGGTTATGCGCGCGAAAATCCGCGCCATGCCTTGATTACGAAATATGCCAGTCCTGAACCTGTTCACGCTCCGTTGATGCTCATTTTCTTGATGCTGCAGGGAGCATTTCGCTGTTGTTTTTGCCATTAAAGGCTTCCAATATCGAATAAATGGATGTCTGCAACCAATCGGAACACAACTTACTCAAAATGCAAAGCTAAAAATCATCGACGCTCCGTTGACGCTCATGCTAAGAATGGGGCGGTGACCGTGTTGCTATCCCTTTTGCCAATAGAAGCTGCCAATATGTCCGTTATACATAACAACGACCAAGTCACTGCTGAATTACCATACTTACAAGACCACTAATCATTGACACTCCGTTGACGCTCATGCTATGAATGGGGTGTTGACTGTGTTACTATCACTTATGCCAGTAAAAGCTGCCAATACGTCCGTTATGCATAACACCGACCAAGTCACTTGTGAATTACAGTACCTAATAGACCACAAATTGTTGACGCTCCGTTGACGCTCATGCTAACAATGGCGCAGTGACCATATTCCTATCTCTTTTGCCAAAAAAAGGTGCCAATGCGTCCGTTATGCATAACAACGACCAAGTCACTAGTGAATTACCGTACTTACAAGACCACAAATCGTTGACACTCCATGGACGCTGATGCTAAGAATGGGGCAGTGACCGAGTTCCTATCTCTTTTGCCAAAAAAAGCGGCCAATACGTCTGTTATGCATAATAACGACCAAGTCACGAGTGAATTACCGTACTTACAAGACCACAAATCGTTGACGCTCCGTTGCCGCTCATGCTAAGAATGGGGCGGTGACCATGTTGCTATCTTTTTTGCCAAAAAAGCTGCCAATACGTCCGTTATGCCTAACAACGACCAAGTAACTAGTGAATTACCGTACTTACAAGACCACAAATTGTTGATGCTCCGTTGACGCTCATTTTCATCTATTGTCCATTCAACATCTACTGCCGTCCATAATTGTTTTCATCCTGATTGGACTGTACTGGTTGGCTTTCTGCTTGATTGGGACTCAACCCTGTGGCAAAGCCGAGTGGTGCTATTATCTTGCACTGTTCACTCTCACATGACTAAAAATCATGTATCATGCCAAATGATTCATTGCGCCTGATATACATCTATTTATGAACCGATATTCACAAGCTACTTCTTACCATTCGCCCATAATATATCTCTAACTGAAACTTTCGGTCAAGCTACATAAAGCTGGTTAACCATTGACGCATTCTGTCCTACTTTTTCTTCCCTCCTTTATTTCTCCACATTTTAGCTGCATTGACCGTCACTAAAACCATTTCAGCCAATATCTTTGACTTCCGTGTCGGCGAAACCAATCTGGGCACATTTGGCGCGCCGCTAACATCCTGCTGCTCTGGGCATTCAGGATCATTGATGCAATTGTTGTGCTCTATATCGGAGTCATCATCCACAGCGCAATCCTCTTCGCTGTCATTTAGATTATCCAAGTTGCCATTCCAGTTTAGCCAATCTGCAGTGTCCGAAATGCATTCAGGTTCGCTATCCTAGTCGCTTTTGACTGGATGACAGTTGATTCTCCGAATATGGCGGACATTCAAGATTTGAGTCCGTCCTCCAGGGAGGTCCTTTGCAGACAAAGCTGGTGGCAAAGGTGATCTTTCTGACAATTTAAATGCAGCCGCACCATCATGTTGAAAGAGTGACCAGGATGCTTTCACGATCTCTTCCGTGTTCGAAATGTATCCTACTGCGGTCATCTGCTTGTTTTGAGCGCGGGACTCCATCTGTGTAGCACCTAGGTTTTGGCTACCCTGCCACATCTGCAAAAAGTCGTGAACCTTGGCCATTCTGTGTAATTTCCTTTCCTCCACCTCTTTCTTCATTTCCTAGTCGTTGTCTGTGTTCATGGCATCCAATTCCGGGTCAGTGCCTGCCAAAATCCCGTTAGTGGCTCGAGCGAACTGCCTTCCAACGACTTTTTCGCGAAGGGTCCCGCCTGTGGTTTTTAACTGCCTCCAGCCGATAACATCTCGGCCACGGGAAAAACTGGCCTCCACTCTGACACCATGTGGTATGATTGAGAGTATGTTGCGCTCCACATTGGAGAGATCAGCGTACTTTGAGTGCGTTTCCTCCTGTTGTCGCCACCAGTCGGTTATTTCCAGTATCCAAAATGTACTGCTAATTTCCATTGTGTTGGAGTGGTAATCATTGAGATTTGGATTGCTTTGCCCCCAGTTCTTTGGTGCTTCAGGCGGCGAATTCAAATAGAGCCTGGCGGCGGTCAATAAGCGGGCTGCGAGATCACTTCTTCCAGGTTTCGTCCCCGCCACATTGTTAGGCGTTAAGTATTCCTCATCATCGCTGGACGAATTATATGGATCAAAGGATGATTGATAAGACCCTGAAGCCATTGCAGAGGGGACAAGATTGCTGCTCAGTACCGTTTTGAGTTCGTTGACCGGCACACGTCGATGTTTGGCACAGTATTCATTCTCCACATACTTCAGAAAGGCCTCTCTCTATTGTGTAGTGTAGGATGTCTCGTCCTCAGGATTAATATCCATTCCCTTGTCACACTTGCTACACGATCGCAACTTCCTGAAAGGATCATGGATGTGCGCGGAAATCAGAAGCATGCTCGTCTTTCGAGTCACTTCGGCATAGTATTTGCAGAGATTCTGTCGAGCTAACTTCACAGCGACGAGCAAGTCTTCCTTCCATTGAGTCCTCTTCTTGGCCAAAGCTCACATCACGCCATCCATTGTGATTGAACATGTCATTGTTCACTGTAATAACATGATGCAATGTGACTGTATGCCTCTTCGACATCCAAAGGGTGCAATATCAAACTGACTTCAATACTTCCATGACATACTTAAGTATCGTCCATTCATCCTGAGTTGTGAATAGTGGCCGACATTCACGGTATTTTGGGTTCTGAAGCCACTCGCAGGTGAATTCCCGTAAGCGGAAGTCTCGCCTGAGCAACTCCAGAGTAGAGTTCCAACGTGTCTTCACATCCAAAATCGGATGTACTGCAAAGCAGACTTTGGCTTTTCGACAGTCAATAAACTGGTTTCGGCGACCAGGTGTTAGCGTAATTAATACAGCAAGCATTCTCTCCTTTATGAAAGTCAACTTCAGGACTTTCAAAATATCATGAAATACGGACTTTCTCAATTATCTTTGCTAAACCTGGTCTCATGGCCGACACCTTATTGATTCTAGCATTGCCCTCTTTTCGAAGTCTTTGACTCTTTCCACTGTCTATGCTTTCATTCTCGCCAAATTGCTGATCGTGCTCATGGGCTTCCCAAGACTTGGTGCGGCCTTTCACACCGAGACTGCTCATGAATGCACCTAAAGCCAGCTGTATGACGTGCGCCATGCATGGTATATGGTCTCTCAATGCAGGCCACTTGATTCCAGAGGCCTCAAGTGTTGTTTGTAGCTCTGGTGTCATCAAGTAGTTTCAGGAAGCATTATCAGTCGTAATACCAACCAAACAGTCTTCGGTAAGCTCAAAACAATCAAGCACGTCCTTCAAATGTACGGCTAGCCTTGCTGCAGTATGTTGGCCCTTGGCCTATCATCCTTTATTAGCTTTCGAAACGGGAACTGAACAGGCGATCAACCTCATCGAAAGCGAGTTGAACTTCACGCAATGCGCAATTTCGATCGATATAGTAAGCAATGACTGACGTTATGGCTCGTTTGTTCGTTGATGTCCAACCGTCCAGAGCTAAACTAACTTTATTTCGTATTGGTAATCGCTTCATCATTGCATCCACAGTCAGTGCATATTCCCTCCGGCAAATGTTACTAAGGGTCGTAGCGGATGGTAGAACTAGGTCATCGCGTAATGTCTTATGTGACCGTCGTAGCTCAAGATTTGATATAGCGTTCCATGGAATATGTGCCGAAACAAATCCTAACATGAGGTAGCGATTCCACGTGTCTTGGTGAAATTAAGAAGTTTCAATGTCGTTAGCTGCTAGTTTGGAACGTTTTGTCTGTCATTTTTGTCAATATGGATTAAACTGGATATCAAATATGGTTTTCCTCTGCAAACCTACTATTGTGATTCCTCGACTTCCTTGCCTCTTCAGAATGGCCAAAGATGTTTCATCCAACGTCGAAGTAGTCAATTCAGTGACCTCTGACTCTGTTAATGTTACGGGGGTATTTTATGTCCCAGTTTCAATACAACATTTATTAGACTAAATACAGCCGCCTATCTCCTTGTCCTTCTCTCCTTGTCTTCCCAGACTCAATCTCTTATTCTCTAACAATAAGAGCTTACCACTCTTCCTCGTCGGTCCAAGGTCGCTCTTCGGACCACTCTTTGTAAGGTAATGCTCCGGTAGTGATGTACTGGTGCATGTCGTACCCAATGTTGTTGATAATCGCTAAGAACAAAAGATGCAGGGAGATGTGGGTTAAACCCTGCTTGTTGCAAAACAAAATGGTGTCGCCGATAGTTGCGACGAGACGTCGGTGTGCGTACTGAGATGCAGTTGGTTTCCACCAACACATATAGAGCGTATTCACGAAGGTGAAATAAAGAAGTAATCGTGACGGTTGGTAGATAGAATTCTTAATAATATTTTAAGGTGTTCTTCGCTGGTAATGTCTGACTGTGGATTGCAGCTGGTGCTCTGATTCTTTTCATCATCGGGGACAATGTGAGCTTTTTATAATCGGTGCCTCAGGTCAAGCTTGCCTTCAGCTTTCCGTCATGACAACATTGTTTCTTGATAGCTTATCTTCGGAATCAACTGAAGTGTTCCGTCGATAGTGCCACGAGTTCCCCTGGGTTATCGTGTTCATGCATGAGCTGTTTTATGACGTTACGTCCCCTCTCGGGCAGTCCTCATGTTCATGATATCAAGCGCCAATTATGCCAGCTCATAACCTCGTGTTCGACATCTTGCTTCCCATTCGTTCAGTAGCTAGAACATCTGACGACCTTAGTCTTATCAGTGCTTATCGCAAAATAATATTAATAGCTCTTCACTATTCATTGCCTCACCATTAATTTCGCTATTCGGGTTTGCGTCAGAGATTTAATCTGCGACCAACCGATACTCCGCTAGTGTAGAGTATGACACGTCCTTGATGTTGCAATGCATGCGGTCTTAACTCAATAAGCCGGTTTGCTTCTGGCCTCTTATCTTCAGCCAATGTCATTAATCCCTCAGGCACTGCATGCTTAGGTCTCGACCTTCCGTAGACCGGGGAGTGCCGCAAGTGTTCTCACCGCTTTGCGCGTGAGCTTGCAGATCCCTCGTACTCGCATATTGCAATTACGTCTGCTGTGCATGTTGCTCTGCGTTATCGCAACTTAACTATGCATTGTCCCGCTAAACAGGGTTTGATAGGTGTGGCCATTAATTATGCGCACTGCTGAAGGTTTTTCACTTCCCAGTTATGGCGACATAATTGCGTCATCATATTTGAATCCGCTAGCGTGACTTAGTCATCGCTAAATGATCGACACACGGCTCAAGTGTAATCCCGCTAAGGATCACTTGACTGACAAACATGTTCACGTAATCGCGGGTAGGTGTTTTGCATATGATCATCTTTAAGATTTTATCATATGTACCTGCTTCGTTCAAACATGTATCATTACCGCTGCTAAAGGAAAACCCCTAACAGTTAATTGGTTTAACTTTGCGATGTGAGCTTTTGCCAGTAAGTGTTTTCCCATTGAGCTGGTTCCATGTTCTGATGGATGGCAAAGAACTTGATGACAAACGATACATATGATGCCAGTGCTGCCGGTCTCCTCAATTCCACAGTGCAAATAGAATCGCCATGAAGGCGCATGTCTAGAATTCTTCCAACCAATAGGCCACGTCGAGCCTACATTCATTGAAGCCCAACAGCCATCGAAGATGATTTCCAAAGTAAGATCCCTCAAATCATGAATAAAGACACATTCATTTTTGGAAGAGATCATAACCTCTAGCAATGAGGTGTTCAAAGATTGTGTATCCGACATGGCGGTAGAAATTCGTAAACTGTGTATTCAGACTCGAGAGACTGCCGAAAATTACGATACAGTAAAGCAGATTGCGGGTTCTTTAATATTGACTCTACCGCTACAAGGAAATAATCAGATCAGTTAGACATTGCATGCATATTTGTGATATTGAATACAACAACAGATTGCAACGACTGACCGCGGAAACCTCCATTTAGGAACAACATACTCCAGTTTATTGCTGTGTAGCGTTCAGAGTCTTGACGCACCGTGGGCGCACAATTGTAGGAGGCGGACGCGATATGGACAAGTGTATTTTTGCCAATAAAGGCTGCCGATAAGTTCAGTGTGGTTTATCTGCGTTCCATTCCGGTTATATTATCCAAGATGCCAGCGCAACAATCGTTGACGCTCCTTTGACGTTTATTTTGAAACATCGTTACGATCTTGTCAGAAGCATATTTGCCCAACACAGCGGCTGGAAGTGCGATTTTAGATAATTGTAGATGCATAGCCTCATGATTTTCCAAGATGGTAGGCCTCGAATCGTTGACACTCCATTGACGCTCATTTTTAGGGCATTGTGACGATGTCGTCAATAGCATTTTTACCTAGAAAGACGGCCGATAGTTCGATTATGTGGTTATACGGCCGCACTTCCCTCGGATTATCCGAGATGCATTGCCAAAATACGTTGACACTCCGTTGACGCTCATTTTTAGGACATAGTAGGGTTGTAGTCGCAACTCTTTTTGCCTAGAAAGGCAGCGGATAATGTGATTATGGGTTCATGCCACCGTACAGCCCTAGGATTATCTATCATACAAAGCCAACAGTCGTTGACGCTCCGTTGATGCTCATTTTTAGGACATAGTAGCGATGCTGTTGCAAGAGTTTTTGCCTAGAATGGGGGCCGATAGCGCGATTATGGGGAAACGTTGCCGCACACACCATGCCTTTTCCAAGATGCAAGGCCAAACGTTGTTGATGCTCTGTTGATGCTCATTTTTAGGACATAGTAGAAAAGTTGCTGCCACCATTGTTCAATAGAAAGGCGGCCGATAGTTTGATTGTGACTTGCTGTTACCCCACAGCCTACTGGATGTTTCATGACGCAATGCCAAAAATCGTTGACACTGCGTTGACGCTCACATTTATCACATCGAAACGGCCTTTGTACAGTCAATACTTGTATGCAGTCAATCCAATACACAGTTTTGATATCCATTATTGCGTTTCTATGTATTATCGTTTGCATCCAGGAGTTTTGTAACCTCTCAATTTTTCATCAACTGCTATCTACGTTATCTGAGTGAGAAATGACGTGCCCCTAGCACATTACTGCGCTTTCGGCCGGCAATTGTCGGCATGTAGATAATTTCACTAGTTTTTGGCAAATATAGCTCGACTTCCTCACCATTCCTTATCCAGCTCCTTTTCCTTGATTTCCATGATGTACCACAAGCAATTTCAAATCCCTCAACCATGTGCACCAGGTCTGTGCAGAAAGTTATGCAGTTGGATACATAGATGAATACGGCATAATGGTTGTTGTTCAGATCGATTCGTCATGCGAACTGACCATTCTCCCTCTGACACATATGACATCACTCGCCTAAATTTTGTTAGCACATTTCATCACTAATATTGCATTTGCTTTGTCACTTAACAGTCACTTGCAGAATAAAATCGAACGTGATGGCCATCTTACAGCCCGGTTTGGATTGTAGAACTTTCACATGGTGCGTTCGACCCTTGCACATGCACAGATGAATTATCATGTCTCACAATTTGGTCACTGAAATCAAGCATAAGCTGACACGTAGCAAAATTGATAAACAACTTGCTTTTCACCGCGATCAGACCTCAAAAAGTACAGTTTGCACCTATATTCTTCCGCAGACACAGGAGCCGTCACCATCTCTTCGTCGGAATCCGATATCTATATGGTAATTAGCTGGAGGCTATATGCAGGGGTAAAAGCTTACTGGTTCAACTGGCTTCGCTTTCAGCAACGTTGACGAATCGAGCTCTGCAGCTGGCTCACCACCAGGTATGCACGATTTAGACTGCGGCTTCACCAAACACAGCCTAATATGACTACTTCCTGGTCAAGAAGTCCCTTGCGGCCTTTGAGATATTCCGGGGACAATGTCAAGACTCACCATCAGCTCTCCAAATGTTGCTGGTGGAGGTGCTGGACATCAGCCAAATGTAAATCGGTCCGGAAGCCACACGCAAACCTCCCAGACACTCCCGTAGACCGCACCAGTGCTCCCAAGTAATTCTAGATGATCCCAGGCCCCCCTGGAGCTAAGCAAAGTGCTCTCAGACTCTGCAAGAGCATTCTCAGGTGCTCCTGAAAGCATCTGCAGTTCTGGAGGTGCATTCAGGATGCTACGAGATTTGACTTATAGGATAGTCAAATTTTGGAGTCGCTGAGACCTCTGCACAGGTCTGCGGAGACTTCGAGAGCAGCTTGAGACCTCTGCGGGGGACTTAGTGCCGTATTCTCACAGCAATGGTTCATATGGTTCCATAACCACAAGTCATTTCGTGTATCAGATTCGTCTTTGTTCCAGTCACAAGATTCGCTACATCATAATATGGCATGTATTATCTATCTAAGTCACTATATATATATACATACGGCCAATCTGGCTGCAGACGGTACTGGAGCATAATCGCAGTAGCAGCTGGAGAGGCTTGATTGAGAGATCTTAGAGATGCACTTGGAGGTCGTGATCGGGTGAACTGGGAGATGTACACGGAGGCCGCGATCGAGCCAGTTTGGAGACGAACTTGCATGCCAAGATCGAGTTGACCTGATAGATGCACTTGGAGGCCGAGATCGAGCGGGTTTGGAGATGCATTTGGATGCCGAAATCGAGTTGAACTCAGAGATCCACTTGGAGGCCGAGATCAAGGAAGTTTGGAGATGTATTTGGAGGCCGAAATCGAGTTGAACTCAAACATGCACTTCGAGGCCGAGATCGAGCGGGTTTGGAGATGCATTTGGAGGCCGAAATTGAGTTGAACTCAGAGATGCACTTGGAGGCCGAAATCGAGCGGGTTTGGAGATCCATTTGGAGGCCGAGATCGTGTAACTCAGAGTTGCACTTGGAGGCCGTGATCGAGCGAGTTTGGAGATGCATTTGGAGGCCGAGATCGTGTAGCTCAGAGATGCACTGGGAGGCAGTGATCGAGCTAGTTTGGAGACGCATTTGGAGGCCGAGATGGTGTAACTCAGAGATGCACTTGGAGGCCTTGATCGAGCGAGTTTGGTGATGCATTTGGAGGCCAAGATTGTGTAACTCAGAGATGCACTTGGAGGCCGTGATCGAGCTAGTTTGGAGACGCATTTGGAGGCCGAGATCGTGTAACTCAGAGATGCACTTGGAGGCCTTGATCGAGCGAGTTTGGTGATGCATTTGGAGGCCAAGATTGTGTAACTCCGAGATGCACTTGGAGGCCGTGATCGAGCTTGTTTGGAGATGCATTTGGAGGCCGAGATCGTGGAACTCAGAGATGCACTTGGAGGCCGTGATCGAGCGAGTTTGGGGATGAATTTGGAGCCCGAGATCATGTAACTCAGAGATGCACTTGGCGGCCGTGATCGAGCGAGTTTGGAGATGCATTTGGAAGCCGAGTTCGTGTAACTCAGAGATGCACTTGGAGGCCGTGATCGTGCGAGTTTGGAGATGCACTTGGAGGCCGAGATCGTGTTACTCAGAGATGCACTTGGAGGCCATAATCGAGCGACTGTGGAGATGCACTTGCAGTCCATGATCGAAAGAGATCAGAGGAGTACTTGGAGGTGATCGATCTGGATGTGGTAGATCGGGAGGGAGGTGGGACGGCAGCCGACACTCTATTCATTGTTTAACTGGTAATCGTGGGAATGTAGAGAGTTGAGTACAATCAGGTCCGCCGAGAGATGACTGGCTGGGAGCTGGAGATACTCGATCTTGGGATGATGCAGTAATCAGTGTATGCAGTGTTCGGTGTATACTGCACTCGGTGATAACTCATGATCATTGCATGGAGACATAGATAGGGATGACTTAACTTCGTGTTCTTAGGTGATAGTAGACAAAGAGAGAGATGAGAGGAGATGGGGGAAATCAACATGAGAAACTGGGACTTAAGAGAATTTCGTGTGCGAGTCAATTTACCATTCCTGATACAGCGCGTACTACTCCCGATCCGGCTGGTAAGAACACTAATACGAGGTCTTCTAAGCCCAATCAGGCAAGTCTTACCCTTGACTACTCACATTCGCTCGTATCCTCCATATTGTTCCCATCTTCATCCCCCATCTCTTTTTCTCTACCATCATAGCAGAACACAAAGTTAAGTCATCCCTCTCAATCCCTCCATGCCATGACCATGAGTTAACACCGAGTAAAGCATACACCGAGCACTGCATACACCGAGTACTGCATCATCCCAAGATTGTCTATCATCCCTTCATTCTGACGATTGCGAATTGATCCCTGAATGTAGCTTCAGCTCCCGGCGTGCCTCCCTACAAGATCGACCGCCACCAGCCAGCTCTCCATGACAGCTCCAAGGTCAAGTCACCTAATCATATTCCCACAGTTGCGAGTTAACTAACTGATGGATAGAGTCTCAGCACCAAGTGCGCCTCCTAGCGAAGGCCTCCAAGTACTCCTCCGATCTTGCTCGATCATGGCCTGCAACTGCATCTCCAAACTCGCTCGATCATGTCCTCCAAGTGCATCTCTGAGGTACACGATCGCGGCCTCCAAATGCATCACCTAACTCGCTTGATCACGGCCTCCAAGTGCATCTCTGAGTTCAGCTTGATCTCGGCCTCCAAGTGCGTCTCTCAGTTACTCGATCTCGGCCTCCAAATGCATCTCCAAACTCGCTTGATCACGGCCTCCAAGTGCATCTCTGAGTTCAACTTAATCTCGGCATCCAAGTGCATCTCCAAACTCGCTCATTTACAACCTCCAAGAGAATCTCTGAGTTCACTTGATCGCGGCCTCCCAGTGCATCTCCAAACTCGCTCGATCACGGCCTCCAAGTGCATCTCCAAACTCGCTGGATCACAGCCTCCAAGTGTATCTCTAACTCGCACAATTACGGCCTCAAACTCGCTTGATCGCGGCCTCCAAGTATATTTCCATAGTCACTCGATCACGATCTCGGAGTGCATCTCTCAGTACACTCGATCACGGCCTCCAACTGTATCACCAAATACGCTCGATTACCACGTCCAAGACCATCTCCAAACTCGGTTGATCACGGCCTTGGAGTGTATCTCTGAGTTCACTCGATCATCAGTTTGAGGCGCACCTCGATTTGCTCTCAAGCACCGCCTGCAGCCAGTCCAGATAGACCGTGTGTAGATGGGTAGCTAGATAGATACATAGATACATTGATACATAGATGAGAATACAAACTGAACGATAAGTAGTAGCTATGATTTACAGGCGCACCAGCACCGTTCCCAAAGAAGATGTTGTTTTTCCCAGACTGCTCTACTGTGATTCGAGGTGCTCCCAGACATGTTGCCGGCACGCCCAGGTTTGTCACCGGTGTTTCCTGATGCTCCCAGGCTTGTCGTCAGTGCTCCCAGGCTTGTCACCGGTGCACCCAGCTACTCTGAAGGCCGGCAGGAATGCCCTCCTAAGGTCTGATACTCTCCTGAAATGGACGCATCTAAGTTTACACTCCACATCCTCTCAGACAATCCTGGAGGCTTCCAGTGACTAAAATACATTTTGCTGATGGAGCATCATCATTTGTTTGCTGCTGAATGATGGCCGGAACCCTCAATTCGGTGGTGCCGTACTTCTTATCTAGTTCAAGGAAGTAGTCGAGTGCATCCTCCCATCCCGGTTGAGTCAATTCGTCGAGCTTCATCTGCTTCTGCCGAAACCTCTCCATGCGCTGCTGGACCGTTTTGGTGATTGTACCCATCACCCAGCCGGGTTCGTCATCTTCGCCCAAATTGCCCTGCTCAGTCTCTACATCATCTTCATCTTCCCCATTCTCTCCGTCATCGGAACTTGCAAGATCACTCAGACTGTCTCCGAGAGAAACCAGGATTTCCTCAAACGTCTTTTCGGGCTCACTGGACATCAATCCTGCTATTTCAGCACGTGTCATATCCTCCTGCTCTTGTTGAACCGCTGCCTCTGCGTCTTCAACTCGCTTTCTTGCCCCAGCGGTTTCTCTCTCCACATAATCCTCAATTCATTTCTCTTTCTCTTCATTGCTTAAGAAGTGCGTTTCTCGTTGCTTCTCCGCCGCAAGCTTCTTTTTGGATCTCAAGCTGTGCAATGCCCCAAGTGCTCGGATTCTCTCTGCCTCCAAGCCGCTCTTGCCGTCATTCGCATGATGACGTCGTTAGGTTGAACTCTTTGTCGATTTGCCGTATCTGCCTGCAGCAAGTGGTGAAAAGTTCTTTTTTGCAGCATTAACCATTGTAATTTTCATGGACTTTGTTGTTGGGCGAGATGTTGGATGTTGCAAGCTATGGACAATATGGAGGTAAGCTGCGTCATTTATGTCAAGGTTAGTACGTTTACTCATCTTGAACAAAGCAAAAGCAGTCTCTTGACTGTCAATAAATCAGAAATAAAGACGCTAACCGTAGAACATGACATGATTGTTAGCGTCAGTTTCATGTTATATCCTGGGGATTATTTGACACAAACATCAGCAGACGTCCGTTCACTCGAACTACATCCTATTAATGTCTAGCAATTGGGAGATTCCGGCGGTCTTACGCCGCAATGCATCCCTGTCAACAAACAAACAACATCAGACCGAATCTTTGCAAATTGCAGGGTGGTGGGAAACCCCTTCAACCTGCAGCCATACTCAGAAGGATTCATCTTCAGCATAACGGTCATGTTGGCTGCTACGTATTCTAATCTGGCATGAAGCTCACTATATAGTCCTCAGCACTTACCACTTCCTCTCGTTATCATCTTCCTCTCGTATTCCACACCAGCACATCTTGGATACACAACCACCTCCGCCAGGTGAGAGCGGATCGAATACCGGCAGATTGCCGGGCGCTACAACACATACGCACATCCTGGGAACACAACAAGAGCGCAGACACAAGTTAGTTCACCGCGACGCTGCCGATGCAGCCACCAAACATATGACCCAGGATGCACATTTAAAAATCGTCCACAAGACTGGCAGCAGGAGAATTAAGAAGCAACATACAGGGGGATGTGAGTCTATCCATATCGATGCGATCGGCGGTCAATTAACCATATAACGTATAGCGGGTGTCCATAGAGAGCTACGTAACGAAATCATCGCTGCCCGTAACGCGAAACCTCCATGGTCGAAAAAGCCATTTGTCTGCACAGTCCGCGAAATCGAACATCATGATGTTGTGAGCTCTGGGATTTTCGCAGATGAATTTCCTGATAAGCGTCCTCGTGAGTGGACGATAAAGGCTTTAATCACGTTAGAGGAGGCTACAGAAGTCTATATGGTAGAGGTAACAGCCTAATTTCATTGTTAGAAGCATCAACTATTGTCTTGTAGGTTATCAACATGTCTGCAACTATGGCAAGGCAAGGAGGTCGGGTACAGCTGGAACAGTCCGACATGCGCCTGGCGTTGAATATGGCCAAACTGGCCAAGGAAGGCTTTTCACGCGCCGCAATTGAGGAAACGAAATATCTCATTAAGAAACCATGGGCCGAGGTCCAAGAAGAGAAGAAGTGGGGTGTTGCGTTGCCTGGGCATAAAAAGGTGAAAGCTGCGATACAAAGACAACCGGCAATGCTTCGTCAAAACCAAACGTCTGGCTGCCTTCCTTGCCGAAATGGCACCGCAAAGAATCCGCAGACACGCTGGAGACGACAATGGAACATGTGTACCTCCCCCCGCCCGACGCAAAGTGCAGACTCCTGAGCCGACTCCACCTCCGCCCGGCACGCCAGCCGCCCCAACCGGTAACACTTCCGGAGCTCTGCCGTCTGAAATCGTCAATTTGCCGGCCGGATATACGTATTCGTATACAGCTCTTCCCGGTGCGGAATTTTTCGAAGATGACGAGAATACCAAGCACGATACTGATATTGATCCAGATATGCTGACTGATGATGGTTAGTACACTATCTGTTGTGTGGTAATGCGGCTAACATTCTTTGTGAAGACAAAAGCAGCGGATTATACGATCCTGCAACTGATGACGAGCATTGACCGAAAGGCATGGGTTTTCAGAGATTATTACTATATATATCTATGTATTATTAAAGAACAACGTAGTGATCAAGAAGAAAGCAAATGAAAACGCCAGAAAGGCAGCCAAAACAAAGTGAATGATGGACTGTGCCAAAATAAATCATTGCATATTGAGGATACAGCCATGGCAAAATGAGCGTCAACGGAGCGTCAACGATTTTTGGTCATGCGTCCTGGGAAATCACAACTCCGATAGGTTGTAGTCAGTTACAAAGAAATTCTTAGCCGCCTTTATAGGCAAAACAGATAGCAATACCCTCCCTGCCCCATCATGAAAATGAGCGTCAACGGAGCGTCAACGATTTATGGTCATGCATCCTGGGCAATCACACATCCGATAGGTTGTAGTCAGTCACAACGGAATTTTTTGCCGCCTTTGTATGCAAAACAGACAGCAATACCCTCCCTGACACATCATGAAAATGAGCGTCAACAGAGCGTCAACAATTTTTGGTCATGTGCCCTGGGAAATCACACCTCCAATAGGTTGTAGTCAGTCATAAAGGAATTTCTGGCTACCTTAATAGGCAAAACAGATAGCAATACCCTCCATGCCCCATCGTGAAAATGAGCGTCAACGGAGCGTCAACGATTTTTGGTCATGCGTCCTGGGACATGACATCTCCAACAGGGTGTATTCATTCATAAAAGAATTTGTGGCTTCCTTTATAGGCAAAACAGATTGCAATAACCTCCATGCCGCATCATGAAAATGAGCGTCAACGTAGCTTCAACGATTGTTGGTCATGTATCATGGGTAATCAGGGGGGCGACAGGTTGTGCATTGTCATAAACTGATTATTGACTGCCTTTATAGGCAAAAGTGAAAGTGAAATGCTTCCTGCCCCATCTTCAAAATGAGCGTCAACTGAGTGTCAACGATTGTTCGCCTTCCATCATGGTTAATCACAGCAAGGTGTGGCGGTTATTGTCTATATATATCGTTTTGACTGTTATTATACTCTAAATGGCTTAAGAATACTTAGTGGTAGCTCGGTAAATGAAATAAGTTGTTACTCTCCCAGAGGATGTGGCCAGAACATATCATACACATCTGCCTATAAAGGCTGTCATATCCTTCTTTATGGATGTTTCTGATCATGCACCACTCATATTACTCAAGATGCAAGACCAAATATCATTGATGCTCCAGTGAGGCTCATTTTCAGGATGTGGTTGGGCGCGTGAGCACTCTTGTTTTACACATCAAGGCGGCTAATACGTCGAAAATGAACTGTGACGTACCAAGGTCAATATTTTACGATTATCCGTAGCATATGTGAATGCGACCAGAAATGTGAAACCCGAAACGCAGAACCGGAGATTGGAACAGGCGCGTCTAGCCAAAGCAGGTGAAACCCGTGGGTTGACGTGTACGGGTCCGGGTTTGGCCCGCCAAGAGTCTGCGGGTCGGTTTGTTGGACTGTTCTGGGAACGAAGTGACCCGTTTTTGCGGTCCAAACCCGAACCGCTAGGGGGTTACCGAGACCAGTTGCTAACACTAAACGCGACGCGTGGTATTGACACCGGGTGCGGAGTAATCTGCCACCGGAGTCTCTTCAACGGCTCTGACGGAGCGCGTCCACTGTGACGGAGCAATTCCGCCCGGACGGAAATGTTTTTTGCTGATAATGGTAACTGTTGTTATGGGGGTGCTTAGATGCCTAGCCTAGGTACTAGCACAGCAGTACATCCTCATATTTGCCTGTAGTTAAGGACTTCTCGGGAAACTACCTTCCCCGCTTATCCATCTTCTTCCTTTGTTTCCGGGGGAGCTTTTTAACCCTGTTTCCGGAATTGACTTTTATGGTCCTGATATTCTTCTTCCTTTGTTTCCGGGAGAGCTTCATAACCCCGTTTCCGGAATTGGCTTTTATCATCCTGTTATTTCTTTTGGATTGTTGGTTACCGTAATTGTTGGCCAACAGTAATTCCTCTTCGGCTTTCCTGGAATCTAGATCTATGGAAACTGCTCTAGCAATATCTGATGGTATCGTGGATACTTCTCTTTGTCTTATATATCGTGGTAATTCCAGCTTATCGATATATATGACTAGATCAGAATCCAATCCTATGATTCCAGCTATCCACCAGGCACAGTTTGCAACAAAGAGATACTGATTGTGTCTAGCGAAGTATATGATTTTTTCGACGGCGTATACAATAACGTCAGATTCGGATTCAAAGGTTAACATCATCCGTCAAAACACAGGATACTTAAATGGTATGGTGCTGCCGTACAGATGCTAATGTATTTATAATGATAGTAGGTATAGGTATCATAAAAACTCAATAATAAATAAAGGTCTTCTTTCGCTGGTAGGTTTCGGACTGTTCACTGCTAGAGCTTGTTCTTGCATTGTCGGGGACAATGTGATCCTTTTTATTGTTATGTTCGAGGGTCTCTGCTTTTCACATGCCCATACTTTCATACTATGATTCTGTTGCTTGTCTGAGTGCATTATAGAGGTTGCGACTTACATTCTACTGAATGCGCCCCAATATTAATTGCCACGCTTCCTTTACGTTATCGTGTTCATTTAATGTGGTTTCAAGGCATTACGCCCCACATTAATGTCAGGCCATCCTTTAAATTAAATCATATCAGACACATATCAGATCTGACTTCAACTTGGACATCTCGCTCTCCGTTTGTTTGGTAATTGGAATATCAACGCCTTATCCAGTAACTCTGCGAAATGGCAATTTAACTAGGAATCGACTTCTTCATACTTTATGGCAATATGTATTAATGGCTCTTCACCATTAAAGTGCCTTGCCTTTAATTTGGCTATTCGGCATTGCCTCAGAGATTTAATCAGCGACCAACTGATACTCTGCCAATGTAGATTTTGACACGCCATTATGACGTTGCAATGCATACGGTTTCAACTCAATGATCCGGTTTGCTTCTGGCCTCTTATCTTCAGCCAATGCCAATAATCCCTCAGACACTGCAGGCTTAGGTCTCGACCTTCCGTAGACCGGATGGTGCCGCAGTTGGTCTTACCGCTTTTGTGCATAAGCTGCAGATACCTCGTATTCAGATATTGCATAACATCTGCCATATTCGTAATTCTGCGTAATCGCAATTTCACTGAATATTGTCCCCCTAGCTAGGATTTGATATGTGGCCAAGAGTCATGCGCATCTGTGAAGGTTTTTCACTTCCAGATAAGGCAACGTAACTGCATCATCATATTTGAATCCGCCAGTGTGATTTAATCATCACTGCTTGATCGACACGTGACTCAAGTGTAATCCCGCTAAAGATCACTTGACTGACAAACATGATATCGTATTTGCAGGAGGGCGTTTTGCATGCCATGTGACTAGACCTGAAGTAACTCCATGAGAAGCACCTTCTCGATCTATCATGTATCATTATCACACTGTTAAGGGAGAACCCTTAACAACTGTGCTTTCTGAACAAATTGGTTTGAGATTGCAGGAACCGCTGGTGGTGCTTTCGAACGCAAACAATCAAACTCCATCAATAGTATCGAAGCTAAATTGACAGCTACATTCGAGGGAGAATCCGTGGAACGTTCGGTCTGGGAACAATGGGATATTCCCTCACCAAAGAATATATATCGGACAGAGGCAGCAAGAGATGGCGGTGGTGTCGATATTCACGACCCCATATTTGGACCTCATTGGACAAAGTCTAGAGACTTACATTGTTGTCTGTTTACCGATTGTGGTTCCAATAATACTTATGACTGTGAAGGACATCATTGTGTAGAAGCACAGTCTATAGTTGGACATGGTTCAGCAGCTGCAGTAACAGCTAAGTCCGTTGGAGTTCAATTGATCATTATAACACCTCCGACCCATACTCCTTCAGAGATCGATTCATACAATTGGCACTGGTTACTGTGCTTCCATTGTTGCGATGTCCGGATGAAATCAACATGACCAGGTGTACCTGGTGTCCATGTATGACCAGGCTATCATAGGATAGATTGTCAGCAGGAACATACTTGAGATCGACATCCCAGCAATGCAGTCATTGTCGGAGGACCCACTGTAAGCGTTGAGATGGGTACCCCAGTACACAGCACCCCGTAGGCTAGTACAGAGGTTGTGCAATCACCCGGCACCGATAATTGCATTGCACACGGATCTCATGGACCTCCAAGCAAAACAATTCCTTCCCCATCTGAGCAACCATACCAAGATGGAAGACCGAATCCAGACACTGATGAAGGAACAAGACGAGGCCAGATAGTAACTTGCAGCGACTGGAATGTATAATGAGCCAAGGGAGGAATTTCCAGTAGTGACCTGGGACGGACAGTGAGCATGCGAGGAGATCCGAGGTTTGAGGATGCAGTTTGCCGATGCTGCCACATTGGCAGCCTGAGTGCCACCAGCTGCTACCCAAGCCCCAGAAGACAGAGGCCAGAAATTTCCATACTGCCTGGACATCTCAGGGTAGCATCAAACTCAGTCGAAATGCTGAATTGCTCAATTCCAGATAGTTATACGACCCAAACATGCCAGCTTCCCAGGCAACCAGTTGACGCTGTGATACGCATCAAATCGCCTGAGGCAAGTAGCCTTAGGCAAAATCTTGCCACATGTTCTGGACAATGTGGAGATAAGGCTGAAAGACTTACCAGCTTTCATACAACTCTTGGACGCAGCTTTTGGGGATCCAGATAGAGTTACAAGCGCAGAAGGAATGATGCGGGAAATCAAACAGAGGAATCGTGAGTTCTCCCAATACTGTACAAAGTTGCAAGTTATTAATGCCGAACAGGATTCGAATCATTCAGCCATAGCGAATGCAGTTCAGATAGGGTTGTATGAGGAAATGCAAGACCGCTTGACTTATTGTGATATGGCCAAGGAGCTTCCGGCGTTGGTGAGTGTGTGGCAGGAATGGGACAATCAGATTCGACAACGACAGACGGAGATGACCGCCCTGAGTCAGGTGGGAGCGGTAAGCATTGCCACTTCCCGGCAACCTCCTGCACCCCCAACAGAGCATCCGATGGCCCGCACCGGGAAGGTTGCTGGATATTCTGGAATTACACCTCTAAATCATATTGCTAGCAAGAGGTAGATTTCGATAGTGGAAAGGGCGAACAGGTTTCTGAATGGGTGGTGTTTATGCTATGCTAGGTTTAATCACAGCGCACGCGATTGGTCACCCAGAACAAAGACACAGTCATTGAAGGCAGGTGGCGCAGAAGATAACGAAAAAGGAACCAGGACAGGTTGCAAGGAATCTGCAAAATATTAGGTTCATCAAACAAGCATGGCTCTTAGGTTGACGAAATATGTCTGGCTTTAGATAGTTCAAAATTTTTTGTAATTTTGCGTCGTTCAGCTAGCAAGGTGGAGGTATTGGAAGGATCAATGCAAAGGAAACATTTAGTTATAACCTGCACATTTATCATGTATAATGAAGAAATACCCGCACGTACGCTGATTGATAGCGGAGCTACAGGCATCGCATTTATGGATCAAGATTTTTTCAACCATTATCAAATACCACTTCACAAGCTATTAGAAAAAGGACAAGTTGAGGTCATAGACTGATTACCCATCGACGCTGGGGACATTACACATATCACAAAAGTTAGTATCACGATTCAAGATCATAAGTCACAGTTACCCATGTTTGTTACACAGTTAGGACATTATCCAATCGTCATAGGGATCACTTTGGTTACGATTACTTGATGTTGCAGTACCATTCGCATCAAATACAGTCACGTTTGGATGACAATACTCTATAGCACAGTGTCATGACTCACTGGCTACGGTACAAGGGGTGACAGAGCAACCCCTGGAACCAGTTTACCCTCAGCATGAATGGATATAAGCAGCACAAATTCAACCACAACTATCATTCTGAGAGAATATTGTAACTCTTAATGGGTCTTCTTTCATTCACATTGTTAAGAAAGGGGGGCTCACTGTATTTAAACTATTGCTATATGATATTCAGAAGCCTATTGAGACAAGGGATTTGAAGGAACGACCCTTGAAGGAAGTTATCCCCAAACAATATCCTGAGTGCCTCCACCAAGATATGACATAATTAGTTAATCGACTCACCCCACAAGATCCAGGAATCAATCATGACCTATGATGAACGGAAAGAGTGACTCCAATCTGCGGACCACTATATTCGTTGACGAGGGCAGAACTGATCATACTTAAAGAGTGCCTCGAGGAGATTATGTCCAAAGGGTTTATCCGTCAATCCTCGTCAGCCATCACAGTACCAGGTCTCTTTACAAAGACACCAGATGGGAGATTGCGATTCGTTATAGATTATTGGCATATCAACAGCGAAACAATTATAAACCGATATCCCCTTCCATTGTTAGGGGAATCATTGAATCATCTCTGGGGAACCCAGATATATACAAAATACAAAGTTAGGGGAGTATATAATCTGTTGCGTCTCAAGGAGGGCGATGATTATAAGTTAGATTTCCGAATGAAAGTTGGCTTGTTTGAACCCACTGTTATTCAATTTGAAATGGCAAATGCACCTCGGAATTTTCATGAATAAATCAACATAACCATAAGGGAGGGTTTAGATGAGTTTGTATCTGCGAGCTTCGATGATATTTGGATATACAGTAATTCTGAGGACGAACACAAGCAACTTGTCAATTGGGTTGTGTAATGCCGTCTGGAGGCTGGACTGCATTTGAAACCCATGAAATGCGAATTTCATGAGGAAACAGTGAGCTCCCTGGCAGTGATTATATCAACTAAGGGAATATCAATTGATGAGGATAATGTTGAAACAGTAAGAACATGGAGCTGGGAGACGAAGACAATGAATGGCAGGTTGAGTAGTCTGTTTGAAAGACAACAATTGTGCAGGTTTTGCAATTATTATTGATGAATTATTCCAGAATATTAGGAGAAAGCTGAACTCCCAACAAGACTCACCAGGAAGGATGAATCATTTCTATGGCAATCAGAAAACCAGTTCGCCTTGGAAACGCTGGTCACTGCTTGGACAATGGCACCAGTCTGTCAACAATTTGAGTATGAGTAGAAGTTAGTTATTGAAACAGATGCTTCTGATTATGTATGGGCTAGGGTTTTATCTCAGTAATCTGATAAAGGGATACATCATCTGGTAGCATACTGCTCCACGAAGCATTCATCAGCGATGTGCAATTACAATATAAAGCATATCACAATTATTAATGCACTCAAGGAATGAAGACCAGAATATGATGGGGCGATGTATCACCTCCAACTATTAACAGACGATAAATATCACGGATATTGTATGACAATGAAGTTTCAATATCGAAGAAAACTACGAATGTCAGAATTTTTAAACAGATTCGACTACTATATAGTATATCTACCAGTCAAATCGAATTGGTATGTAGATGCTTTGACGAGGAGGCCAGGAGATCTCCCAGAGGGGCGGGATGAAAGATTGAAAAATATGGAACAAGTGGTTCTAAAGCCACAGAACCTACCGGAACAATTGAATTTGTTGGCAGTCTGCCTGCACACCCAGGGCCGTCCCTCTATCCTGGATGTTAAGATGGAAGCATATATGAGGGATAGATGACCTGGAAATATACTGGAAGCAATTCGAGCGAATAATAGCTTGAAGGAGATCACCGTTGTGGATAGTATAGAACTGGATGGATGAATTCGTTATAGAGCAAGATTGAATGTTCCAGAAGGTATTACCATACGATTACATTTAATACAGGATCAGCATGTTAAAGTATTAGCATGATATCCAGGTCAAGAAAGAACCCTTGATTTCCCGGATAGAAGAGATTAGAGTACAGAGATGCAACAGGATGTCGCACAGTGTGTACAGGAGTGCAGTAGTTGTCAACAGTTCCGGAATTCACAACAATCAACATTCGGTGTCATTCAACCTATGTTAATCCGGAGCACATTATGGAAAAATCATTCAGTGACTTCATGATTTCGCTTCCGGAATCAAAACCATTTGAAGCAATTAGGGGGGAAGTCAATAGGATTTCGAAAATGTAATATTTCATCCACTGCCTTACAATGATAGATGCTTTGGGATTGCCCAAATTGTTCCGGAGGCAGGTATTACGCATTCAGGAACTTCCAGAAATGATAGTTTTGGATCGCCGACCACAGTTTACCTCAAACTTCTGGCGACAAATATACAATCGTTGAGGTGTCAATCGAGGACTGTCAACAGCATTCCACCCACAGACAGTTAGCAAGACAGAACGGCTAAATGTTTGTATGGAACAGTACCTCCGGGTATTCATACACTATCAACAGGATGATCAGGTGAAGTGGCTTCCAGCGGCTGAGTTTGCCGCGAAAAATGGGATGGCAGAAACAACGATATTTAGCCCCTTTTTCGCAATTCAAAGTTTTCATCTACGGATGCCATTTAATAGAGAACCTACAAAGGAACAACTTCAGAGATGCCTGGATGCCAATCAGGTCCAGAAAAAGATACAACAAAGCCATGAACACAATCCGGGGAATTGAGACCTGGTACACGAGAAAGATGCAAATTGAGAACAGCTCCTGGTACCAATGATACACGATGGATCCCAGGTATGGCTGGATACTGCACATATTCCTACTCCCTGATCAACACAGAAGTTGGACTTTAAACAACGAGGGCCATTCACAGTTCCTGGCGAATGTCCCCATATACTTCTGAATTGGAATTACCCGCGTCATTAGGAATACATGAAGTACAACCTGTTCCCCTCCTTGATCCGGTGGTTTAGGATCCTATGTCCGGACAATAAAATGAGCCACCACCTCCGGCTGAGGAGAATGGTGAAGAGGAATGCCAGGAATCGAGTGGTGAGGATAGTAGGTTGGATAGGAATCAGTTGCAGTACCTCAAACGCTGCATGGGATAAGATTCTTCATTGTAGGAACCTGGAAAGGTTTTGGATGGGTCACAAGCGGTAGGGGAGTTTCATCACTGCTACTGAGAGAAGCCTGGACCATTGGAGAATGTCCTCTGGGGACCTCGGACATAAAGGGGGGATACTGTCATGGCTCTCGTTACGAGCGATGGAAAGGGCTGTACAAAGGCATTGTTTGCGGGAATGCGGGAAGGATAAGGTGTCCTAGAAAGGCGCAGATGTGGGGAGAAGTGGTGAGGGCATGAGAATGGCGTGTGGTGGTGGCGGCCTACTTTGTAATGATAAGAAAGTGGTCTGTGGTACTGCAATGTCTGCTGACTTGGCGTGGTCACACCAATAAGAAATGAGTCAGTGGCTTCTACGAGCTTGGCGAACAATTCAAATGGTACATTGGAGCATTGGCATCTGCAAAATGGCAAATGGTTCGGAAGTCATAACTCAACCACTCAGCTAGTCTGAACAGCCACACAGATCCTTCCAGAAGCTCCCAGAAGCTCCCGAACAGGATGAATCCAAAACGATGTGCTTCTCAGGTACTCTGAGACGTACTTTCAGGTGCTTCTCAACGCTCCTAAAGTTGTGGAACAGAATACAAGAATATTGTACAGAGTACGAAGTCATCATCAGAATGCTATAAAATCATGCCTTTAAGGTGGCAAAATTTCGGAGCTGCTCGAACTACGACACTCCTTACCAAGCCCATTCCACTGCACCTTGAGCCAGAATCTCCAGGAGTGATAATATATAATGTCTATATCGAATAGTACAATGCGATAAACTATCTCACATCTGTACACCTGAATCAGGCATTCTAATCTAATTAATATACAGTCCAGTCCGTATCTAAATCAACATGATTATTTACAAGCCATACGCAATGGATCCCGCCCAATGCAGCATTCTCCCGCACCAGATGTGCCGGTCCAAGTATTGCTTCAACGGGTACAGTATGTATCTTATTCGTCTGTTTGACCACCCGGATGAACCCATCAACACAATCAGCCCAACAATGAAGATTTTTGTACTTTGTTGGAGTCACCACCGCTTATTCTTGAGCTTGAGGACGTAATACCCACTGTTGGGTCTTTTTGCACCTGTTGGAAAACCTCGATATTACTTTACCAGCTAGCAGGCGCTCCTGAAATTGGAGGGTCTGATTCGGTGGAGTCCAGCTGAAGCATAATACAGGAAACGAAGGAATTTGTCCTTGGAAGGTGTTGTCGAGGTCATTCTCTTCACTTTCCATATACTAGACCCAGATGTTATGAGCTTCAGGCATGATCCCTTGGTTGGCGTTGGTAGATTCTACCTTGCAATCAAGTCCCAGATGCTCAACAGAAGTAGGGTTGTGAAATGGTTGACGGTAGTACAATAGCCCATTCTGGAGGTTAATAAATCTACTGTCAATGAGTACATTCCGATCATATCCGAGCACGAGTCCACAAACGTCAGGTCCCCAGACCTCTTCAATTTGAGCACAGAAAAGCTATCCAAAGTTGGGAATTGCGAAATCTTCTGATGCATCTCGGAGTGAAGTTAATTTGATACTTCTGCACACTCTGCGGAGATGGGTTTCTCTCAAATGATTTACCTGCTGTGATACAGGGCGGATAATGGGCTCGTACTGAATTATTTGGAGATGTAACATATGGGCTCTGCGTGTACTTCGCTGTTTATCGGTAGCGGACTGTAGGTTAACAACTTTTGCAGAGTCAACATCGTACCAGCCATTGAGCGCAAGATATGACAGTGTCTGCTCCATATAGTCAAGACCACTACACCGGTCATTATGCTCAAGCATCTGTTGAATGTAATTGAGTTTGTTGCTAGATCGAGATGCCTCTTTCACTTTGGCGATATGTAGCCGTTCAGAAATATCGGCCATGAAATTGTCTCCGAAAGCCATTAGGCCAATTGACTCTGAGATATAGCTCAGAAGATGCATCTTTGGATATCCAAAATAGAATACCCGTTATTCAATGGTTTTCCGGAGCGCCTGAATGCCGATTGTCTCCCACCAAGCTTCAAACTCGATCATGCCAATGGAGAATTCCTTCTTGAACCGCATCTGTTCATTCGAGGTGATCCCATTAATCTCTCTCTCCAGCTGGATAGTGACGCGCTCCGTATCAGTCAAGCACCAGGTCGTGGCTTCTATCTCAGCATGGGTTAGGCAGTTCCGGAAGTGCAGTCGCTTGTCGGAGGACATGTTTCCCGCCCGGTAAGCCTCATCCTCGGCTGCAGTTTTCGTTCGTGCAAGTTTTTTGGCAAATATGCTTCTGGGACCTGTTGCCTTGGTCCCCACTTCCTCCGATAGTTGTCCCTCATGATGTTGGAATAGGTTATCGAAAAGCTTGCATTGAGCATGTGTCACATGATGGATTTCGTGCTCCATTCGCTCGATTGCCTTCTGACGATCAGCATCTGACCTAGTTGTTGCTGCTTGCCGGGCTCTATTCAGGCGCAACTGAAATTGGTTGCATTTTGTTGAGGAAACCTTATCAGCCCCATACATAAGGGCCTCCTTCGCAGCACAAATCTTGTGAATCTTTTGTTCACGTAACTGATGAGATTCCGTTGCCAATAGGTTATCCACTTTGGCCTTCGCAGACTTCGACATTTTCTGGTCTCGAAAAATTCCTATCTTCAGGTAAAATCACTTGAGTTCATCTTCTAGTGCTTTGATGGATAGATCAGAATGATTTTGTTGGTTAACAAGTAGAGAGAATTCACATAATGCCCGCACTGCTCCCATTACCATTCCATCAGAGGCTGTATCAGCCCCAGTTTTCCCGTCATTCTTGTAACAGACAAGCATTGGAGAACAATGCACGGCCAGTGTTCCGATCATTCCACGGATCTCTGTACCTTGCTATGTGCTGCTTTTCAAAGAATCGAATGGTTTACAGAAGTGCTGGAGGCCGGGATATCGTGGCACCAATGTGAATTGATTGTCAACTTGATCGTTGAGATTTCTTGCTTTCAGGTATTTGAGCAGCCAGTGCAATAAGTTTTTAACTAAACCCAGGAGCAGCTGATGCAATTCATCAGGCTGCTAAAGGCGATAGACATTGCAGAGAGGGAATTGCCAGAACTGGTTTCAGATTGGGTGGACACCAAGAGTGTGTGGAGCATCCAAATTATTGTCCTCCAGCAGCTCCGAGTAAATATACTGGTCTCTTGCGTTATCGAGTGGTCAAAAGGTTGAATGCCCCATCACCTCACCTTTAGGAATTTCGCACATCAGACATGAGCCCTATGAGACTTAAGCAACCATGACGTGTTCCGGACAATCTCCAACCCAGGCAGACAACAGCGGGTAACATTGTCACTGGAATCCATCAGCACAATCCCATTTCAAGCCCGGGCCAGCAATGTCGAGATGCCTAAGTTGAGACAGCACAGTTCCAACCATGGAATGCCAGGCTTCGTCAATGTTTTTGGCACCTTTCAAGGGACATGGGATCAGGCCGACAAGAATCCAGACGTGCTTTTAAGGTGTAAGGCGGATATCTTTTCAAATATTACCTATCGTGAGATTCAGTGGCCAGGCATGCTGATGGCTCCAAAAATTAGTCAAGTGAGTCTTGTCCGATGCCCCAATGACTGGCACCATAGTCACTCCGGCTTGACGTTGATCTGGGGTGGCCCACCACCAATCGCCCGCGTTCGTCTCAATGTAGATTTGACGACCCTCAGAGTATGCAAGGCGCACCAGTTCGAAATCGAGGTGTGCCTGAAAATGAAGATGTGCTAGGAGAAACTTGATACATTTGAAAATATCCCTGTAGTATAATGCTCCAAAGATGTGTGAGTCATCTTCAATCCAACTACCATCACCGAGCCCGAAATCGTGTTCAGAGAGGAGTTTTCACATGGCCTCGGCAGATTGGAAGGATTCGATTTTGAAGTTGTCTAGTCCGGGCCTGGGATGTTGATATATCCAGGTTTTTGTTTGCTGTCTAAACGATTGAGCTTGCTGAAAGTCGTGTGCGGACCGAAATGGATGCCATTGATTCCATTGTTGTTACGGGGGTAACAACACCTCTTGACAATATACTTAGTAACCTGTATATGTACTCAGATGCGTACGGCCGTAGATCCTATTCCTTATTCTGAATCGTCAGACGATTCCTCCAAACTGCTTATCTC